>SDBV01000723.1_pt1 | contig 47739 bp, 27 predicted proteins | sample 2277081 | NCBI WGS metagenome assembly SDBV01 (sample SAMN10402039, study PRJNA504765) | marine sediment metagenome | isolation source: marine sediment core GS10_PC15, 223 cmbsf | place: Arctic Ocean: Southern Knipovich Ridge | collected 2010
GCCAATTGGGCCGCCTGGCCCGGACTCAACGCCCCGGGCAACTCGGGCGGAACCAACGTGTGCAACGTGGCGCGGGCGTCCGGATCTTCGGACCAGTTTAGCTCGAATTCCAACGAGACCGACTCCGACTTCTCGTCCGCCTCCTCAGAGCTGAGCGTTACCCCCTGCGATAGATCGGCTCCCCGCAGATTGGCCAGCCGCCGGGCGATTTCCTCCCGGGAACCGTACAACAGCACCGACCGGCCCAGCGTGACGACGTCGCCGGGGCGTAAGATCCACAGTTGGACGTTTTCGCCGTTGACCTTCGTGCCGTTGGTGCTTTCCAGATCGGTCAGCACGATCTTTTCTTGGTCGTCCTGGATTTTCAGGTGGAACCGGCTGATCCGTTCGTCGTTAAGCTGGACGGAGTTGCCCTCCTCACGGCCGATAGTCAGCGGGGTAGGCACGTTCTCGAACACCTTGCCCCGGTCCGCACCATCTAGGGCCCGTAACGTAATCAGCGCCATCGAATTTCACTCCACCAGCAGCCAACCCGCTCAAAGCAGGCAAAAAGAAGCGTGCAGGCGGTTTTATCACGAGGGCACTCGTCCGGTCAAGGCGCCGGGCCCGGCTTTCCGGGGATTATGCCCGGCCCCGGCGCACCATTTACGGTTCGTTCTCACGTTTGGCGTGGGCTCGACGCTACCTGTTCTTCTGCTGCAGGAGCCGGCGCGCCTCGTTCAACTCGTGCCGCAGCCGCTCCACTTCACCGCGGAGTTCGCGGATGACTTGCTCGGGCTTCTGGTCGCGTGGTCGATCGTGCCCGTGGCGCTGGCGCAGTTGGGCCACCCCTTGCTGAAGCTGCTCGTTGAGCTTCTGGGCCGCTTCGTGCATGCCTGCCGCGTTGAGGTTGTCGATCGCGACCTTCAGGTGCCGAAGCCGTCGCGGGAGGTCCTCCGCCGGTGCGGCGGGCCGATCCTTTTGCTGATGCTTGAACCGCTCGACCAACTGGCGAGCGTGCTCTGTCAGTCTTTCGGCCTCCTCGTGGCGACCGGCCTCTTTCGCCTGGGCGATTTGCTGCTTCAACTTTTGCAAGTGCTGGCGGATTTGCACCTCCCGCGGCGGCGCGGCGGGCCGATCCTTCTGCTGTTGCTTGAACCGTTCGACCAATTGGCGAGCGTGCTCTGTCAGTTTTTCGGCCTCCTCGTGGCGACCGGCCTCTTTCGCCTGGGCGATTTGCTGCTTCAACTTTTGCAAGTGCTGGCGCATTTGCACCTCCCGCGGCTTGGCGGCCTCCTTCAAAGCTTTGTTTTCCTCTTGCAATCGTTCCCTGAGCCTATCGCGGTCGCGCCGGATCCTTTCGATCTCGAACTTGTCGACAAGTCGCTTGTCCTTCTTGCGGAAATCCTCAAGGTATTCGATCCGCGCACTGAGCTGCTTCAACTCGACCTTGGCGGCTTCGACCTGGGCTTTCCGATCGAGTGCGTCCAATCGCTTCTTCCTGACATCCAATTCCAGTCGGAGCCAGTCGGCCTGGATTTGGGCCATCCGCTCGTGGATCTCGCGCAATTCGTTGTGCAGATGACGAGCCTCGTCGTCTGCATCCGGGCCGCGGTCCCCCAATTCACGCTTGATATGTTCGGCTCGTTCGCCCAACTCGCGCTGGTGAGCCTTCGCTTCCTGCCGGGCGTGATGTTCGCGCTCGCGTTGCTCGCGCTGGAACTGTTCGTTCTCATGGTGAATGCCTTTGAGCCGCTGGTGGATTTCCCGCAATTCGGCGTGCAGACCATGCGCCTCGTCGTCGGCGTCCGGGCCGCGGTCGCCCAATTCATGCTGGATGTGTTCGCCCCGTTCTTTCAGCTCTCGGGCTTCGTGTTGGAGTTCTTCCATGTGGCGCCGGCGCTCGTGCTGGGCGTGCTCTTCCAACTCTCGAAACTCGTTGTGGATATCTTCCATCCGGCCGTGAAGTTCTCGCAATTCTCCGTGGAGTTCTTCGGCCTCGTCGTCGGCGTCCGGGCCGCGATCGCCCAACTCCCGCTCGATGTCGTGGATTCTCTCTTCCACCTCGCGGGCTTCATGGTGAAGTCGCTCGTTGTGTCGCCGTTGGGCATCCTGTTCGACCTCGTGGATTTCGCGCTCGATCTGTTCCATCCGCTCGTGAATCTCGCCAAGCTCCCGGTGCAACTGTTCGACTTCCTCTTCGTCATCATCCTCATCTTCATCGTCGTCTTCGTCCTCCTCTTCTTCTTCTTCTTCTTCTTCTTCTCTTAGCTCGCGTTCGATGTGCTCGGACCGTTCTCGCAGTTCGCGGAACTCTCCGCGAAGTTCTTCGAGGCGTCGCTCGATATTGTCGCCATCCTCGACGGATCGAAATTCCCGCTCGGTGACTTCGCGGCGACCGTCTTCTTCGATGATGTGTCGGTCGATTTCTTCGACTTCACGATGGCCGTCTTCCTCGATCACGTGGCGCTCGTGCTCCTCGATCTCGCGTCGGTCCCCGTCGGCCTTGGCCTGACCGGGAATGGGGGCCAAGAAAGCGGTCAACGCCACCGCGGCCAGCAGGCCACGCCATGAAGTGGTCAGTACGCTCATCTTTGTTTCTCCTTTTGCAAGGCTGGCCCGAGGTCGAACCCGGGCCGTACGGAAAATGACGGCAGCCGTCATTATGGCCGATGGCGAGGGTAGTTTGCGAGAGTAATAACCCGTTTTCCGAGTTTTTTCAGAGAATTCGGCTAGACTCAAACGGCCAAGAAGCGGCGGAGTAGCTCGGCGCCCAGCTCGGTCAGAAAGCTTTCCGGGTGGAACTGCATGCCGAACACGGGAAGCTGTTTGTGGCGGATGCCCATGATCTCGCGCCGGCCATCGGGGTCTTCGCACCAGGCACAGACCTCGAATTGGTCGGCGAGCGTGTCGGGCCGCACGATGAGGCTGTGGTAGCGGGTGGCGATAAACGGGTTTTCCAGGCCCTGGTAGAGACCTCGGTCATCGTGGTGGATCCGATCGGTCTTGCCGTGCATGAGTCGTTTGGCGCGGACGATCTTCGCCCCAAAGGCTTGGGCGATCGACTGATGACCCAGGCAGACCCCCATTAGCGGTATACGGCCGGCGAAATGCTTGGCGCAGGCGAGCGAAATGCCGGCCTGATCCGGCGTGCACGGGCCGGGAGAGATGATCAGGTGCGACGGCTGCCGGGCCTCGATCTGCTGGACCGTGATCTTGTCGTTGCGCACTACCTGAAGGTCCAGCGACGGATCGATTTCGCCGAGCCGCTGGACCAGATTGTAGGTAAACGAATCGTAGTTGTCGACCAGAAAGATCATCGGCGTCACAGCCTGAAGTTATAAGACCTGAAAGCCTCCGGTCGACAGTCTACCCGGTGCAATGCCGTTTGCCCAGATGGCGGATGGAAAATGCCGAAGTGAGGACTCGGCAGGCGGGAATCTGTCATTTCCCCGTGGGCTTGACCGCGCTGAATCGTTCCTCGGGCAGGATGATCGAGGTGATCCGCAGGCCGAACTTGTCGCCCACTTTGACGGCCTCGCCGGTGGCAATCGGCAACTCGCCGACGTTCATTTCCAGCATATCCTCGCACGATTTCTCGAACTGGATGATCGTACCGGGACACAGCTCGATGGCCCGACCCAAGGGTTGACGCTTTTCGGCCAACTTGACCACCACCGGGACCTTAATCCGCAACAGGCTCCGCGTGTAATTCGGGAGGTCCTTGACCTTGACGCGGCGAGGTTTTTTCCGAGTTTCGTCGACTGGCTTGGGAGGTGCAGGCGTGGGTTTGGCGGGCGGTTTCTTTTCCGCGGGCTCAGGTTTGGGGGCGGGTAAGCCGACGACCGCGCCGGGCTTCGGCACAGGCCAGATAAACTGGGCAACGGCTTTGTTCCCGTCGGACTCCAACTCCAGCGGCACCATGGCCGCACCGCTGGCCACCCCGCCACGCCGAATTGCACCCGAAAGGTTCTTCACCACGCCCGCTTTGAAGTCGTCGGAGACAAACTCCTCGGGCAGCAAGAGCATTCCCAACTCCTGCCCCAGCGTGGCCAGCTTGCTCTGGCCGGTGGGGTCCGGATCGGCACACCACTCGGGCACCAACCCGGAAGATGTCGGCAACAGTAGCACGGCCGCCGCCTCGCCGACGGTCAGCACCACGGCCAAACCGGGCTGGGAAAGCTCCTCGGGCAGGGCGTCGACGTCCACCGAGCCGGGCTCGCCGACCGAGAGCGTGATCTTCGCATCCAGAGCACGGCTAAGCGCTTCGGCAGCCTCGTCGGCGCCCGCCTTGCAGGCCTCGACTACTTGGGCGGCAATTTCCGGCGTCAGTTCAGCCATGCGTCTCGCGTTCCCCAAATAGGGGGCATCGGGTTCGATTTGATAGACCGGTAGCATCCGATCTATCGCATTGTATATCTGATATCGGGCGATTTCCCCGCAAACTTTGCCCAGACCGCACAACTTCCGCCAGAAATCGGGCCCGATCGCTCAGTCGGGCTCGGGCCCGTTCAGGCAGTCGATTCGGTTGAGGCAATCGATCAATTGTCGCAAGCGGCCGTACTCGCGGCGGTTGAAACGGAAGATCAACCGAGGCAGGGCTGCCAGATCGGGTTCGTCCTTCTCCTCCGGCAACGGACCGCCGAGGGTGAACTGGCCCTCGGTGAGAATATCGGCAAAGTCGGTGTTGATCCGGTCCAGCAGGGCCTCTGAGGGCGGGCTGGCAAGCCGAAATACCAGGTCGCGGTGGACGTATCGCATGCTCTGGTAACGGCGGAAGAATCCCAGAATCTCGTCGACCGCCTCGTCGACGCTATCGATCAGGCGGTACAACGACAGGTCCTCTTCGTCGATCATGCCGCGACCGAGCAGTTGCTTCTTGATGAACTCGTGGAAGTTGGCCCAGTAATCGCCCCCTGGTTCGTCCAGAAAAACGACCGGGATTGTGTCGCGCTTGCCCGTCTGCAACAGCGTGAGCACTTCCAGGCCTTCGTCCAAGGTGCCGAACCCGCCGGGCAGCAGGCAGATGGCGTGGCTCTCCTTGACGAACATCAGCTTGCGCGTGAAGAAGTACTTCATGTGCACCAGCTTATGGTCGCCGGCGATGATCGGATTGGCCTCTTGCTCGAAGGGCAGGAGGATGTTCAGGCCCATGGAATGGTCGCGTCCGGCGCCCTCGTGGCCGGCTTCCATGATCCCTTGGGCGGCCCCGGTGATCACCAGCCAGTCCTTCTCCGCCATGGCCTGGCCGAATTGCAGCGCCGCTCGATAGGCCGGGTGATCCTCCGGCGTACGTGCCGAGCCGAAGACCGTCACCTTGCGAGACTTGCGGTAGGGCGTGAAGACCTTAAAAGCGTAGCGCAACTCGCGAAGTGTGCGGCTGAGGATCTTCAAGTCGCCCCGGCTGGTCCCGTCGTCGGCCAGCTTGTCGGCCGATTGCCGGATGGTGTCGATCAGTTCGGCGACCCGTCGCGACGGGGCTTCGCCGTCGGCCTGCTTATGATCCGAATTCGACCCGTTTGGATGGTGACTCATGGAACCTCTCGAAGGAAATGAACTCCATCTATTATTATACGGCGCAATGGGGCAAAAGCGGGTGATTGTGGTGGCGGGTGGTGCCTTAACGGCCTGCGCGTGGGGTGGGTATAGTGGTCGCTGAAGCGACCACCCCCCCCTCACGATTTGACGCGGAATCGGTACAGCGTCACGCTGCACGGGGCGACTGGCAGCTTGTCGGGGATGTCGCTTAGGGAACTCTCCTTGAGCACGACGCGCGGCGGTTGGCCCGGCTCGTTGTGGGACTTCGGCTTAGGACCGCTGATCTCGTACCGCGTGACCGGGCCGCTGAGTTTCAAGCCCGTTAGTTCCAGCGGCAACTCCAACGACTGATGCGTCGGGTTGACGATCCCGAGGGTCAGCGTCTGGCCGTCTTCGCTCAAGGCGGCGGCCACGTCCAGCGGCTCGTCGGCCTGCACGGCCAGGGGAACCGTGCCGAAGTGGCGGCGGTAGAGCAGCATCGGCAGGCCCGAGGCCGAGATCGAGGCGTGCGTTTTGCTCGTTTTTACGGCCCCGATCACGTTGACCGTGATCGAGTAGTTGGCCATGGCGAACAGATCGCTGTTGCGGAAGATCTCGTGCAACCCGGCCGCCATGCCCAGGGCATCCTTCAAGTAGCAACGGTGGCCCAACTGACCATAGGCGTAGGGCGGATGCCAGGCGTAGCAGTAGTTCCACTCGTCCAAGGCGATGCGGAGGTCCTTGCCCGCCAGCGAATCGAACTGTTGCCGATAGCGGCGATGGGCGTCGGCGATTCGGCGCACGCTGTCAGGCACTTGGCGAACGTGCCCGATCAGTCCCGGCAATTCGACGCAATAGAAATGCTCGCTGATCAGTTCCATGGCGTCGGCACACTGCCGCAACATGCCTTCGTCCCAGGCCCCAACGAAGCCGACGCCGATCAATTCGATCGACGGATCCTCGGCCCGCATGGCCTGAGCGAACCGGTTGTGCTTCTTGGTGTAATCCTCCAGCGGTATCTGCCCGAGTTGCCACGTGCCATACATTTCGTTGCCGATGCCCCAATACTTCACGCCGTACGGCTCGCGATGCCCATTTTCAGCTCGCAGCTTGCCCATCGTCGAGTCGGCCGGGCCGTTGATATATTGAAGCTCTTCGACGGCCGCTTGCACCTCGCCTTGTCCGCTGTTGACCACAATATACGGCTCGGTCCCCAGCAGTCGGCAGAGCGTGAGGAATTCGTCGATCCCGAAATCGTTCGGCTCGATGTTCTCCCAGGCCGGGTTCTTCCGCGGTGGACGGCGGTCGACGTCGCCGATGCCGTCTCGCCAGTTGTAGCCGCTGACGAAATTCCCCCCGGGCCAGCGATAGACGGTCCCGTCGATTTCCTTGAGCAACCCCAGCACGTCGGCCCGGATACCTTCGACGTTGTCGGCCGGCATCAGCGAAGCGGCGCCGACACGGATCCCGCCGCGGTGGCGGGAGGTGATCTCCAGCCGTGCCTGGTCGGTCGTGCGGCCGGCGGTGAAGTGCAAAGGGATTTTGCGGAACTCGGGCGTAAGCTTGGTCGCCGCGATGGTCTGTCGATCGTTCGGCCCATCGCCCCATACTAGGCTGATCTGCACCGAGAGGACCTCATCATCGCCGGGCGTTTCATCGCCGGCGAGCCAAATTCGGCCCACGTATGATTTGCCCTTGAGCAGCCCCAGTTCGGCTTGAGCTATGCCGCACGGCTTCCACTGGGTGCCAAGCTGGATCCGCGGCGTCTGCTCGCCGACAAACGGCGCGTTGGTTTCCATGGCCACGGAAACGCCTTCGCCGATCGACTTCCAGGGCGATTCTTTGGAGCCCACCGGGTAGAAGAACTTGCGGTCCAGCAGCATTTCGGCCCAAAGTCCCTCGTTGATGCAACGGCCCAGGTGCTCGATGAATTGGCCGTAGATGTATTTCGAGATCGGCGGGCCGGTTTTCGTGGCGTCGATGGCGATGCGTGGTTGCCAGTCCTTGGCCGCGGCAATCTTCTCCAGCCGCAGGTCGTCCGGCCCGGCGGCCGTCGCCCGAGAATAGTTCCCCAGCACCAAGGAAAGACAAGCGACCGTGATCCAGCACGATAGATGGAGTTTCATCGGGGTCCTCTTCGTTTTCAACTCAAAGTGCAAGCGCTTCTTCCGTCACCACCGGGCTTGTCCCGGTGGAACGATGATTGGCCACTACCCGGTGGCCGCGAACAACACCGCCTGCCAATCTGGGCCGCCGCTGGAGGCGGCGGCCCAGATTGGCGAAAGTCGCGGGTGAAACGGACCATGCTAGTGGTCAATCATCGCTCCACGGGGACGAGCCCCGAGGTGGCGTTCACCGTCCAAATCGTCCAGAAGTTTCAAAGTGCCAACATACCCGATTCATCCACCGCTCGGTAGCGCGTTAGCGTGAGCATGGCACCTGGCTTTAGGGTGGGCAAAGTCCACCTGGTTGGTACGAAAACTTCTGGAATGTGGTGGGCAGAGCCCACCCTACGTGGTCGGTTTTTCGGTCTCGGAAAAAAATGGGGGATTCCCCTACAAAAACTTGACATAAGTCCATAATTGCGATAGAATAGCTGCCCTATTCTGTTTTGTTCCGGGGTAAGTTACGCCTTGGGTTTTACATCAATGAGACCCCATGGGCTTCACCAACGCGATCGACACGGGTGGTCCGTCGTATGAGGCAGACTCGCAGCACGCAACGCGAAGGGATCGGTGTGCGACGGCTTCGTGTGGAGTGGCTCGAACAGCGGCGATTACTCTCGGTGTTCGGCCCGAAACCTTACGATCCTCCCTACCGTCCTTATGATTCAGAGTATCCGGTCGGGCCGGACTATCCGTCAGATGTCTTGGGGCCGTTGGTGTGTCAGCCGGCCACCACGAGTGGTGCGAAGTTTTCGAACGCGGAGTTCTTCACGGGCGGGGCGGCCGTGCTGGCGGGTTCGGGTAAGGTGGCCAAAGGGGTCGAACCGCTAGCGGCCGCGATCGACGGCTACACGACCATCTTCGATGCCGGGCCGTCGTCGAACCGAGTTGATATTGTGTTTGTCGGCGATGGGTATACGGCCGGCGAGATCGACACGACTTACGTCGAGCACGTCGAGGCCACGTTAGCCCACATGTTCGATGGGCAGGAGGATCCGTTCCCGCGGTACAAGAACTTCTTCAACGTACATCGCGTCGACGTGGTGTCGGCCCAGTCGGGTGCGGACAGTCCGCCGGACGGCATTTACCGCAACACGGCCCTGGATGCCTCGTACTATTGGGACGGAGTCAGCTCGCAGTTGCTGTATGTCAGCACGAACAAGACCTACAGTGCGTATATGACGGGACTCAGCGAGGCGGAGTTCTACCCGGAAATGAAGCTGGTGGCGGTCAACGATTCACGCTACGGCGGCGGGGGAGGCTACTTTGCCGTCTATGCGGCTGCCCACGCCTCGGCAGCCGAGATCGCCGTACATGAATCGGGGCATTCGTTCAACGGGCTGGCCGACGAATACGAGACGGGCGGACCAACGTACTATACGGGCATGGAACCCATGGCCGCCAACGCCACCACTTCGCCGGTCGGAGAGAAATGGGCTCCATGGCTCGGTTATACCGATCCGGACTATCCGGATATGAGCGCGGTCGGTGCGTTCGAGGGCGCCGGAGGCAGCCGCTACGACATCTATCGGCCCACCGAGAACTCGAAGATGCGCGAGCTGTTCGAGCCGCATCATGCCGTCAGTCGAGAGACGATCATCCGGGATATCTACAGCTTCGTAAACCCCTTGGACGGCTGGCGGAGTAATCTTAACCTGATCGACGAGAACGATCCGCTGCTGTGGGTCGAGGTGGTGGACCCGGACGTGATCGAGGTCGAGTGGTTTGTCGACGGCGAACTGGTCGAGGGGGCCTCCGGCGAATCGTTTCGGCTGGCCGACTTTGGGATTGGGGCCGGTACCCACGAGGTGATCGCGCGGGCATTCGATCCGACCGACTGGGTACGCAGCGGACTGGGGGAACTGGAACAATCGATCACCTGGAGCGTCGAGATCGCCTTGTCTACGATCGAGGGCGTGGCCTGGGACGATATCGGTCAGTACGGCATCCAGGATCCCGGCGAAGGCGGTGTGCCGGATGTGACGGTCCATTTGTTGGACGATAGCCTCGCGATCGTCGACACCGTGACCACCTTGGCCGACGGAACGTATGAGTTCAGGGACCTGCCCGACGGCGTGTTTGCGCTGCAATTCGTCGCTCCCTTCGGGGCCCTGTTCAGCCCGAGGGATGTCGGGCAAGACGATACCATCGACAGTGACGTCGATCCGGACACCGGACAGACCTCACCCTTTGTCGTCGGAGGAGGACGGGAACTTCGCTTCGATGCCGGGTTGACGTCGATTCGAGTGGACGGCGTCGCTTGGGAGGATTTCGACGGGAATGGCATTCACGACCCGGGTGAAATCGGGATGGCGGGGGTTTCCGTGACCTTGTTGGACAGCGACTTCACAGAGATCGCCACCACGGCCACCGACTCCCAGGGAGCCTATCGTTTTGTCGGACTGTCGCCCGGCTGGTACAGCTTGTATTTTTTGGCTCCCGAGGATGTCGCGTTCAGTCCCGCGGATAGCGGGAACGACGATTCGGTGGACAGCGACGTCGATTTAGCCACCGGGCGAACGGAACTCTTTGCGCTGATGCTCGGCAAGAGCACGACGTCGCACGATGCGGGGATGTTTCGCCTGGTGTCGATCGGTGGCGTGGCCTGGGACGACTCGAATTCGCTGGGGATCCAGAATCCGCTGAACCCGGCCGTACCCAACTTGACCGTCCGGCTGCTGGATCACGATCTGGTCCCCCTGGCGACCACCACCACCGAAGCCGATGGCAGCTACCTTTTCGAGGACATCCTGTACGGCGAGTATTCCGTGGAATTCGTGCTCCCGCGGGGAACCGTGTTCGCCCTTCAAGATCAAGGAGGTGACGATTCGATCGACAGCGACGTCGACCCGGCCACGGGCCGGACCTTGCCGATCGCCCCGCGCAGTGGGCAAGACGTGTTCGATGTCGATGCGGGGATCCGAGGAACCTTCAGCTCTGCCCGCGCCGGTGATCGCGTGTGGAACGATCTGGACGGCGACGGTGTGCAAGACCCCAACGAAACCGGGGTGGGCGGAGTTTCCGTCGAACTGCTCGATGCCGGACTCGCGACCTTGGCCACGATGCTCACAGACGCCGGCGGCCGATACGAGTTTTCCGGATTGCCGCCGGGGTGGTACTCGTTACGATTCTCGGCCCCAGATGGAACCACTTTGGGCGTGATGCATCGTGGAGAGGATGACCTGTTCGATAGCGACGTGAACCGGTCGACCGGGCGCACCGCGCCGTTTTATCTGGTCACCGGCCAAGGCGACTACTCCCGAGACGTCGCACTCTATCCGCACAAGGGAGTCACGCTCGTCGGGGATACTCTGCCGGGAAGCGAGTCCGGTTCGCCGGAGAACTTGACCGCCTCGGGCGACCTGCTCTTCTTCACGGCTGCGGACCAAGACAGCGGTCGCGAACTGTGGAGGACCGACGGCACGCCCTCGGGGACCCTGTTGGTCAAGGACCTTTGGGCCGGCGGAAGCTCTTCGGCCCCGGAAGAATTGACCGAGTTGGACGGCAGCGTCTTCTTTCGCGCCACCGATCCTGTCTACGGCGACGAACTGTTCAAAAGCGACGGCACGCCCGGCGGCACGGTTCTGGTTGAAGATATCTACGCCGGCAGTGCCGATGCCTCGCCCGGCGAGTTGACCGTATCCGCCGGAACCCTCTTCTTCGGTGCCAACGACGGAACTAGCGGCGAGGAGCTGTGGAAGACCGACGGCACGTCGGCCGGAACGCTGCTGGTGAAGGATATTTTGCCCGGCGGCGGCGGTTCGAACTTGGAAAACTTCACCGACGTTGGCGGCACCCTCTTCTTCACGGCTCGCGATGGAGAGCATGGAACCGAACTCTGGAAGACCGACGGCACCGCCGAAGGCACGGTCATGGTCCGTGACATCAAACTCGGCTCGTACAATTCCTCACCGGAACATTTGACCAATGTCGGCGGGACGCTCTTCTTTACCGTCTACGATCCGCTTGGCAGCATCGAATTGTACCGAAGCGACGGGACCGAGCAAGGGACCGTTGTCGTCAAGGATTTCGGCTCGGGAGGGAGTTCTGTAGTAGGCCAATTGACGGCCGTCGGCAATTCCCTGTTCTTGACGGTCGATGACGCCGTTTACGGCCGGGAACTCTTCAAAAGCGATGGAACCGAACAGGGTACCGTGCTGGTCAACGATATCAACCAAGGCAGCCAGGATTCTTCGCCAAGACTATTGACCGATGTCGGGGGGACCCTGTTCTTTGTCGCCACCGACGCCGATTCCGGCGACGAACTCTGGAAAAGCGACGGCACGCCCGCCGGCACCGTCCAGGTGCGGGACATCCGGCCCGGCGAACAAGGATCGGCGATCGGCGAGTTGACGTTCGTCGACGGGGCACTGTTTTTCGCCGCCGACGACGGAATCCACGGGACCGAGCTGTGGAAAAGCGACGGGTCGGCCTTAGGAACCGTCATGGTTCGCGACATTCGAACCGGCCCCCAAGAGGCCGAACCGGAACATCTTACGCCCGTGGGAACGACCTTATTCTTTACGGCCGAGAACGGGTTCAACGGCGAGGAGATTTGGAGAAGTGACGGCTCGTTAGCCTTCTCGACCGACGTGCCAGCGGGGTTGCGAATCACCGAAATCATGGCCCACGCCAATGCCGGCACCGACGCGGAGTTCATCGAACTGAAGAACGTTGGCACCGAGCCGATCGATCTGACCGGCACCCGCTTTACGCTCGGCGTAGCTTTTGATTTCGGCTCGAGCGAAGTCGCCAGTTTGTTTCCCGGAGAGTATCTGGTGGTGGTCGCCAGCGTCTACGATTTCTCGCTGCTCTACGATGCCGACGCGATCAATATCGCCGGGGAGTACGGCGGGCAACTCGAGGAAGACGGCGAACGGATCGAGTTGGCCGCCACCTACGACGAAGTGGTTGCCGCGTTCTCCTACGATGCCGGGTGGTTTGCCCTGACCGAGCAACTCGACGCCTATTCGCTTACCATTGTCGACGATTCGGCGGACCCCGCGACCTGGGACGATGAATCGGCCTGGCGTCCGGGCAGTTTCCGCGGAGGGTCCCCCGGCGCCGACGACCCGGGTTCGACCCCCGACCCCGGGGCCGTCGTGATCAACGAGATCATGGCCCATCCCGCCGACGGCAACAGCGATTGGATCGAACTGTACAACGCGACCGGGCAAGATATCGACATCGGCGGGTGGCATCTGGCCGCCGGCGGAAGCGGTGCCCAGGCCTTCTTCGACTATCAAATCGAAACCAACACCATGATCCCCGCCGCAGCGTATCTTGTCCTTTCGAAAGATATCCACTTCGATTTCGACTTGAGCGACACCGGCGACAGCCTGCAACTGACCGCCGGCATTCCCGGCAGCTTGGAACTGCTGGGATACTCCGAGTCGGTGCAGTTCGGCGGGACGGACGAAGACGTCACCTTGGGGCGATACGGTCCGCACTTCGTCGCCCTGAGCCAGCCGACTCCCGGCGATGCCAACACCACACCCCAAGTCGGGCCCGTCGTGTTCAACGAAGTGATGTACCGCCCGGCCTTCCAACACCACGAGTTCATCGAACTGCTGAACATCTCCCCGCAGTCGGTCGACATCGGAGGATGGCGCGTCGAAGGAATCGGCGATTTCGAGTTGCCCGAAAACGTGGTGCTTCCGGTCAAGGGAAGTGCCCTCTTGGTGCCGATCGATCCGGAATCGTTCCGCCAGCAATACAACATTCCCCAACAGGTACCCATCATCGGGCCGTATCCCGAGAGCCTCGACGACGAGGCCGACGCCTTGCTGTTGTTCAAGCGAGACGCCTTGGGCCGGGAGACCCTCCTGGACGAATTGCAGTACCAAAACCTCGCGCCATGGCCGGAAGAGGCCGATCTCGGCGGGGCTTCCTTGGAACGCATTGGGCCCAGGGAATATGGAAACGATCCGACCAATTGGGACGTCACCCAGACGTTCGGAGGCACCCCGGGAGCCTATAATACGGTGGCCAACGCCGCCGTGGTCAATCGTTTTGTCTTCTACAACAACTCGGCCTTCGATACCGCCCAGGGCGCCACCGACGATGACGCCATTGCCCCCGACAAGACGGCCCTGTTACCCGAGCAGACCCTCTCCTTTGCCAACTATACGAACTACGTCCGCGGGCTCAATGGGATCCTCATCGACGTTGACAACTCCGCCGCTTTGCTGAGTGTCGAAGACTTCCAGTTCAAGGTGGGGAACGACGGAAATCCGGCCGGTTGGCAAACGCTCGCCGACCAGCCGCAGATTATCGTGCGACCGGGGGCCGGCGCCGACGACTCGGATCGCGTCGCTATCATCTTCGACGACTACTTGATCCGAAACCAATGGTTGCAGGTGACCGTGCTGGCCAATCAGAACACCGCCTTGTCGGCCGCCGACGTCTTCTACTTCGGAAACGCCGTGGCCGACGTCGGTAATTCCCAGACCGATGCGATTACCGATCAGGTAGATGTGGACGAAACTCGCGACAATCTTCACCCCTTCTACGATCCGGCTTCTATCGATGTGCCGCACGACTTCAATCGTGACCGGCGCGTCGATACGGCCGACATCCTGATCGCGAGGACGCATCAGAACACGGCCGAGACGGCGCTGCAACTGCGTTTCGAGAATCCGGCCGTCGTGATTACCGAAGCCAACCCCGGTACGCCGGACTATATCGAGATCCAAAACGTTTCGTCGACCGCGATCGATACGACCGGTTGGGTCGTGGCCGCCAACAACGCGCAAAGCAACAATATCAACGCCGTCCACGCCGTGCTCTGGGAACTACCCGATTCGCTCGCGCCCGGTGAAATCCTCCTGAGGGTCGACTCGGCCGGTGACGATATCTTCTGGCGAGCTTCCGGCGTGGGGTGGGTCATGATCGTCGACGCCCAGGGAAGTGTGGTCGACTTTGTCGTTTGGGGATACAGCCCCGAGGATCTCGCCGCCTTCGGGGTTGATGTCGGCTCCTTCCAGGACTTGACCATCGAGGACGCCTGGATCGGCCCGGCCGTCGCGAACGATGGGTCCAATCCGCCGGGAAGCTCTCTGCAGCGGATCGGAAACGCCGATCATCACGACGTCACCGATTGGCTTTTCGTCGTTCCCTCGTCGCCGGAAGTACAAAACCAGGGACTGTCGATCCCCTTTGTCAGCACCGGCGGATTCGAAGACGGCGGATTCGAAGGCGGCGGATTCGAAAACACGGCCCTGCTCGATGCCGTCTTCGCCCAAACCGGCGATGGCGTCGCCCTGGACGAGTGGGCCTGGCTCTACGAGTACGATTACCACCAGCCGCTCGACGACATCACCAACCCGAAAGATCCCCTCGACGAACTCCTGGGACTCTAACACAGTCCATCGACTGTTGAGCGGTCGACGGAACGTCGGCCTGAATCTCTAATCCCCGTAGGTCAGGCCTCGGCCTGACGAATTCGGCTGCTGACTCCTGAAAGCTGACTGCTGACTGCTGATAGCCACGTCCTTTACAGTCAAGTCGCTCACGCACCCCCCAATGCGACCAGTTTTCCCCGTTTTCTCGGGTCAATCTGAAAACCCGAAAAAAACGGTGGGACCGTTACAACACGACTGCCGATAGGTCCTATATGTGCCTATCCCCGGCGCTTACGTGCCGACCCGCAATCGGCCGCGCGAGGGTTGATAGGTCCAATCTATTAGGAGGCTCACAATGCAAGTAAAAGTGTATGTTCCCACCGTGATCGAGATTCCCAGCGAGTTTCTACCCGCGCTGGCCAAAAGGGCCGCCGATAGTCTCGGCGATCGGGCCGGCGAGGTTTCCGCCACCCGCGGACACCTGGTGCGCCAGGCCGTGCAGGACGGATTGCTGCGGAATTTCGACGAGTTGGTGGGCGAAGACGGTACGGTCGACATCGTTTGCGATCCGGGCATGGAGATTCCGCTGGAATTGGAAAACAAGACCCTGACGGTCTCCGAACTACTGGAAGCCTTACAGTACAAGCGCTCTTGGGCGGACGTGAACACGTCCTCCTCCGAGGCCGCCTGATTGTCCGACCGAACGAATCCCGCCACGCGATGATCGGGGAGTTTATCGCCCCCGATGGCGCGTGCGCGCCGATGTAAGAATCATGAGCGCACTCCCGCAAAAGATCGATCCCGAGCAGATCCTCCAGCGGATGACCCCACGCCCGGTGACCAACCGGGCGCGCTCCTCGCGCGTCACCCAACCACCCGAGCAATCCCTACGCATCGTCGCCGACGACGGCCTGACGGTTCCCCTGCGGTTGTCCCCGCAAGCCGAAAAGAAAGCACCTACGGTCGAACCGCCGGTCGACGACGGGCCCGCCGTAGGCTTCAAGCCGACGGCCGCGGTCCAAATCGACTCCACCGGCCAACTGGCATCCGACACGCCGATCCTCGTCGCCGGCCAAAAGCCGTCCGATTCCGAGCGCTTCCAAAAGGTCGACGCCGAGCTAGCCTGGATCATCGACGCCTGGCCCCGCGTACCACGCAGCATCCAAGCCGCCATGCTAGCCCTAATCGAAGTCGCCGATCAGCCGTGCATGAAGGGGTTAGGGGCCAGGGGCTAGGGATTAGCAGTCCGCCTCTCGTTCCCACGCTCCGCGTGGGAACGCAATGCCCCGACGCTCCGCGTCGCTCTCTCTCGTTCCCACGCTCCGCGTCGCTGAAGCGGAACTCACTTCGGCGTAAGGTACGGAGTTTTGAGTTGTAAGTTTTGAGTTGTAAGTTTCGTGGGATGAAGCGTCTTGATCCGAGTAGCGGCAAGGTTCCGCCGCAAAAAACTAAAAACTCACAACTCACAACTCACAACTAATAACTCAAAACTCTCCACCCCCAGGGCCATTCATGGCCCTTCCCGCCGCAGGCGGTCTAGGCCCGACGTTTACGTCGGGTTACGTCTTGCCGGTACGATGGGTGACTGACCGTCGAACACGAACGCCACACTGTGCCGGGCCCGCGTAACCGCGACATGCAGTTTATCCTTCGATGTCTTCAAGTGCTTCAGATCGCCCGTTTTCAGATACTCCTTGATCGGTCCAGTGGGGACGATCAACACCCGCTCAAACTGAAGCCCCTTCGCAATTCCGAAGTTAATCGCCTCACAACCGTATGACTTCGCCCTCTTGTTATACCGAAGAACCTGGGGGCTTAAGCGTTGGACATATTCCTCCACCGCATTCTCGGCAACGAGGAATACGCCATCATGGTCAGTCGTTTCGTTCATCCGCGGCTGCATTGCGTCCAGCTCCGGCCATAGCCCGTTGGCAAAATCACAGATGCCCTGATTGCACCGGTAGGTGCCGCTCATGGGCTCGCGTGTGCATAATCCGCCCTGCTCCCATTCATGTACCAACTTGACCACGTTGATGCCAAGATACTGCTTGTTCTTCCGTGATGGATTCGTGCTATAGATGTGTTGCCGTGGGTCCCCGACGAGCATGATGCGAATGCCCGATTGCAGCAGCATGCCGATCACTTCCAGATCCCATCCCGCGAGGTCTTGGAACTCGTCGATGAATACATCCGTATAAACCTGCCGGAGGCGCGACGTTACGCTCTGGCGCGACTCCTCCTCGCACTCGACGACGAACTTCGCAAGCTTGTCTGAGTAGATCAATTCGCCATTCGCAAAGTAGTAGTGCCTGGTATCAGCCTCCGCGATGCCCCTTGTGGATTGCTGGTTGACAAACAGTATCGACTCAATTCGCTTTTCGGCGTATTTCGACCGCTGGTAAGGCCGCGCGCACTCCCGCAGCAAGAACCCGAACCACGTCACCACATCAACATGCTTCGGTACGCCGGAGTTCAACTCGCCGAATCGTTTGATGATCTCCCTTGTGTTGTTGTTCGTGTACGTGACGATCGCTATACGGCGATCCCGGCTGGCGAGCGATTCCCTGACAAGCCGCGTCGTCTTGCCTGATCCTGCACAGGCGATGACAACCCTGTTCTCACTCAATGGCATTAGCGATGTATCCCGGAGTGACCCATTCCTGATCAGTCTTGAACATCTTGAGAGCACAATCGGTCTTGTTATTACGCATGAACTTCAACAACGCGTCGTCGTCCGCGTGCTTCGTCCCAAGAATCGTGTTTAGCAAATTCAGAGAGTTCGCCTTGAGCAGTTGGGATTCGAGTGTCTGGCAGGTTCCGTCGCTGTCGAAGCAGACCTGGATCGTCGTGGACGCACCATTCATGTAGTCGCTGTACTTGGATTCCAGTGCCGCCACGTCTCCATCGTTGTCAGTGACGACCCGCACATCCAGCTTGAGAAGTTTCGCAATTTCGCGGGAATCGCTTAAATGCGAGCGACCTAACCGAAATCACATCAACTCCATCTTCAAGCGGCAGTTTGCCGTGCTTGTCCTCGTACGCCCGTTGCACGATCAGTTCATCCGAAGGCCCCTCGACAAGGATGCACCGCCGCGCGAGCATCAGCCGTAGCGTGTCGTAGCCCGGCAACTTCATGAAGTAGTCTTTGGTATCTGGCGTTATGTCCGTAATCGCCGTCATCTGGCCGTTGTGCGAGATGAGTCTGAGATTGTCAATCCCCAACTTGTTCAGCACGAAGGCGCTGTGAGTGGTAACGATGACCTGTCGATCTGCAGAGTCGCGACCGATATCATCCATGAGTATATTGAGATTCGAGTGCGACAGGTGATTCTCGGGCTCCTCGATGAGAAGCACCCCCGACTTTTCCGAATCAGCAATGGCAAGGCGCATTTGGATGCGGCATTGCTCACCCTTGCCCGCACAGTCGAATGGCAAGTCGTCCAAGTGTGCCGTAATCGCGCTGTCCCACTTTGATCGCGAGGACATGTCCACTTGGACCGTCAGCTTCTTGTTCGTAGCGGGGCTACCCTGCTTCTCCAGATGTTCATTGATGGCTGTGACTCCGGATTCCTGTGCGAATCCATGTCGGAGTTTCTTGTAAGCAAGCGAGAGTTCGCGACGTTGCTGCTCGGTCAATACATCATCCACGAGCTGAGCCACGTACTTGTTCGGCCCCCGGTACGCCCGCGGCAGACTAGTGTCGATGGTCTTCGTCCTGAAAGGCAGGTTCCTTTTCGCCACCCCGTTATCAGCGAACGATCTCCACTGATACCTGTAGAACTCGACAGGCAAAACGCCGGGGTTGGAATTATCCCGGGCATATTCCTTCAACGCCTCGACATGATCGCTATCCACTTCGATGGACAGCTTCAAGCCGGGGCAGTCTTCGCTCTTGGTGTTATTCCGACCCTTGAGACTCGCCAAAGCAGCGTCGTCGCCATCGTCGTTGAGGTACGCCTCGATCAGGATTCGCGGCGGGGAGTCGTTCGTGCCGCCACGAAGCTTTTCAAAGTAATCCGTGACCTTTGCCACGTTGAACAAGTAGGGGTCGATCGTGTAGTTGATGGGATGTCCGTCGTATTGACAGGTGAGAACAAGGTTAATCGCCTCTAGAACCGACGTTTTTCCGGTCTCGTTGTCGCCGACGATGACATTCAGCTTTTCGTTCAGCTTTAGGTCAAACTCGATGAGGCGTTTGAAGCCATCAATGTAGACGCGTGTGATGTGCATCTCTAATACAACAATCCTCTACTTTCGCCGAGTTGCTGCCCAATGACGTTCCCATCCGACGGCGCTGATTCTAGCACAAAGTCCCCGGGGTGCAAGGGTTCAGGTGGGCTTTGGGCAGAATTGGGCCGGGATCTGGTGGCGAAGATCTGACGTGATAAGGGCAAGGCCACGGATCGAACACGGATGAAACATGGATAAAGTCGGTAGGGTGGGCTTCGCCCACCGCTCTCTTGACACGGGAATGTCTCGGGATTCTGGTGGGCGGAGCCCACGCTGCGCTGTTCGATCCGTGTTTCATCCGTGGCTCAGAGAATTCGTCGGTGTTCTTGACGCTGGAATGTCTCGGGGATTTGGTGGGCGGAGCCCACCCTACGCCGCTACGTCTTTGCGCCTTTGCGTGAGACCCTTTCCGTAAACCCCTACACGGGATTTCTGGTTTTGGTGCGTTGCACGCACTTGCCCTCACCCCCGGCCCCTCTCCCAAAGGGAGAGGGGAGTTTGAATCAGTTGCCCCGGTATACCTGGGCAATTAACCAGGTATACCGGGTTAATTAACCCCAGGGCAACTCCGACTCGGACGAGGGGGGCCGCTTTTCTTCGGCTCTAACTCGAGAAGCCGTAACGGTTTGCGGCTTGACCGGCGCGGGCACTTTTGACGTAACTTTTGCGCGCACTTTTTGAAAACTCCCGGACCCATTTTCAGCGACATAACACGTTGATAGAACAAGACTTAAGGGCCGTTTTCACCGGCCTTTGTTTGCCAAAACGGGGTTCGCAAAATCGACCTGTGGTGAACAATTCTAATCGACGTAAGTCCAAGTCGCAAGCCAACTTATCGGCCACGACGCCACTGAAAACCTCGTTTTTTTGCTAGGCAAAGGGGTGCGCAAAAATGAAAAACCATGGAGTTGTAAGTTGTGAGTTGTGAGTTGTAAGTTGTAAGTTTCACGGCAAGCTTCCGCCGTAAGGAACTGTAAACTCATAACTCACAACTCACAACTCTTCCCCCAATCGTCACGACCGGAGTCTTCGGGTCCGATCGTGGGTATCTTGCGGGTTGTTTTCCTTCTCGGGCATGTTCAGGATGTGTCGGCTGTAGTGGGGAGGGCCGAATCTCGACGGACCCGGCCGGGTTTGACCGATGTTCGATTATAGGTGTTCTCCGTCGCGTGACGGATATGTGGGACATACCGAGGAAATGCTCGGCGGGCAGGCGTGACCCTTCTCGCCGGCCCTTCTTGTTGGCGATGAAACGGAAACGGCATGGAAGTATTCTCCGGACCAACCGAACCCGACCCACACGACGAGTCGTTCGACGACTCGACAATCTGCTGCGACGAGGTGACGTTGCGTGCCTGTTGTCCTTTGTGTCTCGAAGAGCTCGAAGTGTCGGGCGCCGAGGGTCGGATCGACGTGACCTGCCCGGCCTGCCGGTTGCACTTCACCGTGACCGCGGCTCTACCGCCCCGTGAGGAGGATTCCGACTCACTCGACGAGTTGCCGGACGATCCGTTCGAGCGATGGCTTGCCGGCGAGCCGATCCGACCGAATAACCGTAGCGGTTGGCAGCACGCATCGCGGTGGTGCCGGCATCGTCCAATGCTCAGCACCACGCTGGGGCTTGCCGTCGTGGCGATGCTCCTGCTGGGCACGGCAGGGTTGTTGGGATATTGGCAAACCTCCGCGCAACTGGAAGGTGCTCGCGAAGGCCGAATTCTTGCTGAGCAAGAGCTGGCCCGGGCCGAGCCGTTGCTTGCCGAAAGAACCGATCTGGCAGTCGGTCGGCTTTATCAATTACGCCGCGAGACGGCCGCGCGACGCGATGCCGAGCAGCGGCTGTTGAAGTCGGAGGCCCGGCGTCGCGAGGCGGAGCATCAACGCGATCGTATCAGGCAACGGCAAACCGCCCTGCGACAAGAGGCTTGCAAAACTTTGGCTCGCCAATTGGCCGTCGACGCGGAAGCCCAGTTGGACACCCGGCCGCAGCAAAGCCTCGTGCTGGCCAGGGAATCGATCCTTACTGACTTGCGGGAAGGGGCGCCCGCAGGTCAGAACGCCAGGCAAATCCTGCACGATGCCTTGGCCCGGGTGGTCCCGCGCGGACTGCTCGGCCAGCAGGGACCGGTTCGGGCCGTGGCCGTCAGCCCGGACGGAAAATGGCTGGTCTCCGGCGGCGAGGACCACCTCGTTCGTCTGTGGCACCTTTCGGCCGACGACCTGACCGGTACGGCCCAAACGCTCGAAGGGCATCAGGCTGCGGTGGTGGCCGTGGCTTTCTGCCGGGACGGCCGGCGAATGATCACCGCCGGACACGACGGGACCGCCACGGTCTGGGACTTAACCGCCGACGATCCCGGAGCCGAGCCTGTTTTCCTCAAGGGACATCGAGGCCCCATCCTTGCCGCCACTCTCGGCCCGGAAAGCCGTTGGCTGTTGACCGGCGGAGGCGACCGTGCCGGCCACGACTATGCCGCTCGGCTTTGGAACCTCAAACAGGCCGATCCGGCCGCTACGGTCGTTCGCCTGCGTGGGCATCGTGGCCCGATCCTGGCCGTAGCCATCGGGCCCGACGCGCATTGGGCGGCAACCGCCGGGAAGGACAAGACCATTCGGCTCTGGAACCTGGCCGCCCGATATCCGGCCGCCGAGCAGATCGTGCTTAGCGGGCACGAAGGCCAGATCGGGGCCTTGGCTTTCAGCCCGGATCGTCGCTGGCTCGTCTCGGGAAGTTGCGACAGCACGGCCCGACTCTGGGACCTTCGCTCGAGCGATCCCGCGGCATCGAGTGTTGTGCTGCGTGGGCACGAAGGTTGGGTCGCCGATGTCGCCGTCAGCCCGGACAGTCGATGGCTGGCTACCGCCGGCTTCGACAAGACCGTGCGGCTGTGGAAACTCTCTGCGAAGGATCCCTCGGCCGAATTCGTGACGCTGCGGGGACATCGGGGACGAATTCAGACCGTAGCCTTCAGTCCGGACGGCCAATGGCTGCTGAGCGGGAGCCTCGACAAAACGGTCAGGCTATGGGATCTCACCGTCGGGGACGTGGCCGAAACGTCGATTGTGCTGCGAGGACATACCGGACCGGTCAATGCGCTGGCGGTCGGTCCCGGCAGTCGTTGGCTGGCCACGGGCGCCGGCGACGTGCAAACGGCCGGCGGTAGTGCCGTTCGGGTCTGGGACCTGCAACTCGACGCCCTGTTGGAGACCGCCCGGACCGCAGCCGCCCGAGGCACCTTTCCCAAACAAAGAAAAACGCTCTTGCTAAAAGCCGCCAGCCGGGCAGATGCCTTGCGGTAGAACTTGCCGCTCAGCGGTCGGATACGGTCGCGCCGCTCGGTCGACGCGACCGCGAGGGCGGCCCGTTGTGCGGCAAGGGGGCCGTGGAATTCGTCCGGGTCAGGGTGTTGATCTTCGATGGCGGTGAAATCCGATTGCACGGTCGGGCGCCCTTGGCTCGGTGAGATTGAACCAGCACCTCGCCCGCCAGCAAACAGACGGTCGAGAAAGCGATGGCGATCGCAATGAAGATCGGTTCAAGAGGCATGACGGACCTGTAAGCTACCCGGAAAGGTGGGGTCATGGTTGCCTGAGAGTCTCATCGGCCGATGGTCGCGCTCCGGATCAAGAGTGCTCGGGCCGACCGACTAGCTGTTGCAAACCTTCGCCGGCCGCCAAAACGGCAGAGTTTGCCCAATAGAGAAGGGCAGCCCGAAGAAACGACGGGCGTCATGAGCCAATACAGCATCCACATGCGGTAGTGTACCACCCGCCGGTGTGGTTCGTTATGGTCAGAACTATAGCCATTCTATTCATTATTCTGACTTAGATAGCGTCCCTGTTTCGGGCCTCTATGCCGGTGGACAGGGCTCGACGTCGGGCGCGAGTTTGCTGGATCTTTCGGTCCAGGTCGGCCCGGGCTCGGTGGACCCAGTCCTCGAGTTTAATGCACCATTCGCGGGCCTTCTTGTCGTGCAGGGCCAAATCGTCGATCTCGAATTCGCGGCTATCTTGGGCCATTTGCCGCGTAGTAGCGGCCAAATCGAGCAAATAGAGCGCGAAATGGTCCAGTTCGGCCGGGCCGTAAGGTTGGAGGGTCATGGCTCGATCTCGTTCCAGTTGGTTGGAATGTTCGCGAATCGGCGTTCCATGCCATTGTACGTGATGGGGTCAATTATGTCCAGGAATGCGCCAAAATAAGTGGATATGACCTGCCGAGAAATGGACCAAAAGTATGCGAAAAGTGTCCAAAAGAGTAGTTGGAAAAATGTACACTTTGTGCTAGCATCTGTTTCAGCAGAGACGGTGGCGCCCGAGTTCTGGTGTCAGTGAGAAGTGAAAAAGGAGACGGATGATGATTGCACCCGGTGTAGTGGAAGAAATTCGCAGCTTGTTGTCCCAGCGGCAGCTTTCGCAACGCAAGATAGCCAAACGCCTGGGGGTCAGTCGGGGGACCGTCAACGCGATCGCCCTGGGGAAACGGCCCGACCGACCGGTACGACGCCGGGCGGACGACTTCATCGCGCCCCGCGGGATCCCGCAGCGTTGCCCCATCTGCGGTGGCCTTGTTCAGATGCCCTGTCTGGTCTGCCAAGTCCGGGCCATCCAGCGCCGGCGGCAAGGCAAGGGGCTATAGCCGGGACTATTGAGGAGTGCACCGCGGGACTCGTTTTCGATTTCATCATTCCGGTTTTGCCGAGGATGCCGGCTGTAGCGGTGCGACTGGCCGTTTCGATAGGTAGTTGCGCGACCGGGGGTCATACGCTGTTTGGTTGTCGTACATTTGGGTAGCGTAATCTGGGGTCAGTTTCTTTCGGAGAATTCGTGGCAGGGCCGCAATCAAAGAAAAGGAAGGGGAACCACAGAGACCACGGAGAACACAGAGAGGATTTGCTTGTCTGTCGACACTCTCTGTGTTCTCGGTGGTCTCTGTGGTAGCCCTAAGGTCTTTTGATACTGGAACGTAACGCTACTACCGCTTGATAACTTTGTCAAAGACTTAACGATGTTTGAGGTTAGTAGTACAGTGCAAACTCCACTGGATTGGGCTTCTTACATTCTGACTTCGATGATCGGCCTATTGATTATCTCTACGTCGATGGCCGAGGAGATTCCCCGCGCCGAGCATCCTCGGCCCGATTTCCAACGCGCCGACTGGGTCAACCTGAACGGGCCTTGGCAGTTCTGTTTTGATCCCCACGGCAAGGGGATTGAAGAGAACTGGCAGCAAGACGCCGAGCCGTTTGATCGGCAGATTACCGTGCCCTTCTGTTGGGAGAGCAAGCTGTCGGGCATCGCGGTTACCAGCGGTCAGGAGATCGGCTGGTATCGACGGAGCGTGACCGTGCCCGAGTCGTTTGGCGGTAGGCGGGTATGGCTCTGTTTCGGGGCCGTGGATTGGGAAGCTCGGGTTTGGGTCAACGGCCGGGAAGTCGGCCGGCATGAGGGCGGTTACACGCCGTTTGCTTTCGACATCACCGAAGCGGTTGAGCCGGGCCAGCAGGCGACGCTTGTGGTGCGGGCCTTCGACGCGACCGATTTCGAGTTACCGCATGGCAAGCAGGGCGGTCGTTGGTACACGCCGGTCAGTGGCATTTGGCAGACGGTCTATCTGGAGGCCCGGCCGGCAGTTTACGTCGAACAGATCCGTTTGACCTCGGCCATTCGTCGCGGTGAGTGGGTGCTGGAGGTGGAACTTCAGATTGCGGGCCCCGACGGCCGGACCGAGGTGAGCTTGCAGTCGCCCGATCCGACGGTCAGGAAGCATCAGGCCGCGGTGGAAATTGTGGACGGTCGGGCCAAGGTGGAAACGGCCTTGAGGGTCGAGGAGCCGAAACTCTGGTCGCCCGACGAGCCGCATCTCTACGACCTGACCGTTCGGCTGAAGAATCCCGACGGAACCGAAGACAACGTCTCAACCTATTTCGGTTTGCGAACGATCGAGCGAGGCTCCTTTGGCGAGTTGCCGCACGAGGTGATACTGTTGAACGGCGAGCCGATCTACCTGCGCGGCGCGTTGGACCAGTCGCTGAACCCGGAAGGGATTTACACGGCGCCGGACGACCAGTTCATGCGTCGCGACATGGAGTTGGCCCGATCGCTGGGCTTGAACTTTCTGCGGATTCACATCAAGTCCGAGGAGCCGCGCCGGCTCTATTGGGCCGACCGGCTGGGGATGCTGATCATGGAAGACATGCCGTCGACGTCCCGGCAGACGTCTCGGGCACGCGCGGCCTGGGAGCAGACCATGCGGGCGACGATCCGGCGCGATCGGAACCACCCGTCGATCATTGCCTGGTGCCTGTTCAACGAAAGCTGGGGCCTAGGCGGGCGGAAGTTCAAGGACGACCGCGACACGCAGCAATGGGTCGAGCGGATGTTCTCGGCGGTGAAGGAGAAGTTGGATCCCTCGCGGCTGGTCGAAGACAACTCACCCTGCCTGAACGACCACGTGCGGACGGATCTGAACTCGTGGCATTTCTACATCGACGACTACCGGCAAGCCCGACAGCATATCGAAGGCGTGGTGCGCAACACGCGTCCCGGTTCGCCGCTGAATTATGTTCCCGGCCGCAAGCAGGGCACGGCCCCGTTGATCAATTCGGAATATGGCGCCGTAACGGCCCGGGGTGGCGATTGCGACGTCTCCTGGGGATTCCGCTACCTAACCACCCAACTGCGCCGCCACGAGCCAATCCAGGGCTACGTCTATACGGAACTGACAGACATCGAATGGGAACACAACGGGCTGCTGAATTACGACCGCTCGGCCAAGGAGTTCGGCTACGACGCCTTCGTGCCCGAGATGACCGTGGCCGACCTGCAAGGCGCCGACTTCGTGGGCTTCGACGCGGCGCCCGCGTTCGAGGCCGAGCCGGGCGAGCAGTTCACCGTGCCGGTGTTCGTGAGCCATTTCTCCCGCCGCACGCGTCAGCCTACGTTGGAGTGGCATCTCGAAGGGGTCAACGATCGGGGCCGCCCGGTGACCACCGATGTCGAGTCGGTGACGGTGCCATGGGAGCCGTATCGGGTAACGTTCTTGGAGCAACTTCAGATTCGCGTACCGGCGGGGCGATCGTTCGTCGGGGCGCTGGTGCTGGAACTGATCGACGCGGACAGGGAGCGGATCGCCGCGAATTTCATGAACCTGATCGTTCGTCCCATGACGGCCGCCGATTCCGAATCCGATCGGCCGAGGGACGACGAACTGACCCCGCGAGTCGAAGTGCTCGCACCGCGGCTGGTCGCTGTGCGATTCGAGCCGGAAGATTTCGCCGAACTGAAAACCGATTATACGAGTTGGGACTGGCTGCGGCGTCGAGGGAAGTACTTTGCCACCGGTTCGTGCGAAGTGGAATACCATCTGGCCTTGCCGGATTTCGTTCGCTCCGCGCTGCCGACTCAGGTGGCGTTGATGATGGAGGTGGCCACCAAGGCCGACCATCAGCGGCTGGATTGGCCGGCAGTCCGCCGACCGTTGGACTATCCGCAGACCCAAGGACGCAAGCACGCCGGCCGGCTGAGCGTTCGGCTGGCGGATTTCGAGTTGTTCGAGGTCGACTTGCAGGACGATCCGGCCGACGCCGCCGGTGTGCTGTCGCATTTTGCTCAATTCCATCGCGGCAGTTACGGGCAATTGATCCGCAAGAAGGTGGACCTGACCCGGCAAGTCACTCTGCGGGAAACGCTACGCGACAAGACGGTCGTGCCGCTGGTGCTTCGCACGGTCGATCCGCAGCAGGGCCTCTCGATCTACGGGCCGCGGTTGGGACGCTATGTGGTCGATCCGACGCTGATCATCCAAACGGCCCGCGATATGACGCAGCCCGTCGGTTGGATCTCCGGCCGTTCGGCGATGGTCCATCGGTTGATCGATCGCGTGGGCATGGTCGAGGCGATGCGGACCGGCGAACAAGGCGGACACGCGTGGCGCTTTTCGACCAAGCAGCCGACCGACGATTGGATCGAGCCGGAGTTCGACCATTCGGCGTGGCAGGGCGGTCGTGGCGGGTTCGGCCATGGGGCCAGTTCGGCCGTCGAGATCCACACACCCTGGACGACTCCCGAGCTGTGGCTCCGCAGTACCATCCAGTTGCCCAAGGACCCGGCCGGCCTGATCCTGCGCCGCTGGCACGACGGGGATATAGAGATCTACGTCAACGGCAAGCTCTTGTTGCAACAAAGCGGCGCCCTTTCCGGCTATCAGGAACTTGCGCTTGGCGACCAACAAAGGTCCCTGTTCCGCGAGGGGAACAACTCGATGGCCGTCCATTGCCGCAAGACACGCGACGGCCAAGGCGTCGACCTAGGCCTGAAATGGATCGAGATCGCCCCGGCAGCACGCAACGCGAGTCCGTAGCTGAAGAAGGTCTCACGCAAAGGCGCAAAGACGCCAAGGGAAGATGGCCAGGACGAAAATATCTTCTTTGGGTTGACGAACCGGGATCACGGCTACGGAACTCCTGGCCACGTCCATACACCGTACTGCAGCAACATCACGAGAAGCCACAAAGGCAGCCGAAGCAGATGCCGCCAGCCGGAAGCCGAGAATATCAAGCCGAATAATACGGCAAGCGTAACCAGGGTCGTCATGACTTTTAACCCGACGAAGGGAGGCACTGGCCCGTGAAGTCGCATCGTCATGGAAGGAAGGAGCAGGATCAAGAGTACTGCCCAAATGATCGCAGGAAGTATCAGCCACGGGTAGGACCGCCGTTCCGAAGTTCGCTCGATCTTGCTCCCCTCCTGCACGAGCGGCGACTTATAAGGGTTGTCTTCCATTGGTAGTCACTCCTTTCACAAGAGAAACGAAACGGTCGGCCAAGTCAACAACCTCTTCTCTGCGTCTTTGCGCCTTTGCGTGAGATCCTTTTTTCGGCACCGGATCACCAGCGAACCGACTGACCCAAGCCTAACTCTTCGGCCCCCTGTAACGCCAGTCGGGCGGCCACCGCGTCTTGGACGGCCACGCCGACCGCTTTGAACAGCGTGATCTCGCCGTTGCCGTCGCGGCCGGGGTGCTGGCCGAGCACCAATTCTCCTAGCTCGGCCTGGATGTGGTCTTCGTCGATCAGGCCTTGTTGGATCGGTTGGATCAGGTCGCCCGTCTCGTCCAAGGCTGCGTGGCGGCTGTCGACGAACAGCCGGCAGCGGACGACCGTCTCGGGTGGGAGCTCTTGCACGTGCGGCTGATAGGACCCCACGGCGTTGATGTGTACGCCCGGTTTCAGATGGGCGTCGTCGAAGACGGGCGTGTGGGACGTGGTGGCCGTGCAGATGATGTCGGCCTCGGCCACGGCCTGCTCGGCAGTGTCGGCGCGGCGCACGTCTTGGGGGATCGGTCCGTTGCCGGCCACCGCTTCGATGAACGCCTCGGCTGCCTTGGCCAACGGGTCGAACACCCAAACGGTCTCGATCGGGCGGACCGTGCAGATGGCTTCGAGTTGCGTTCTCGCTTGCACGCCGGCACCGAAGATGGCTGCCGTGCGACTCTCTTTTCGGGCCAACAGGTCGGTGCCCGCTCCGGAAGCGGCGCCGGTGCGGATGGCCGTCAAGGTGACGCCTTCCAACAGGGCCATTGGGCGGCCGGTCTGCGGATCCAGCGCCATCACAGCCGCCTGGATCCGGGCCAGCCCCTTTTCCGCATTTCGGTCGAACAGCGACACCACCTTCACGGCCAGCGATTCGCCTTGCCCGTCGTTTACCAGCGCGGGCATAATCAGGCTCACGCCCTGGTGGGCTTCGACCGAAAGGTGGGTGCGCAGCGGCATCTCCACGTTGCCTTGCGAGAGGGCGGCAAACGCCCGTTTCATCCCTTCGATGGCCACCGACATCGGCAGTGCACGGCGAACGTCTTCGGCGTTAAGAATGAGCATGGTCGTGGGTCCTCGATTGCATGTACGGTGGGCTTCGCCCGCTACAAGCCAGGATATCGCAAGCGAGGCCCGAGTGCAACGTGGCTGCCGGTTGCATCGTCGGGGGAATACGATATGCTAACAGAATGGCCATTTTACTGAACACAACCGACCAGGAAATGCTCGACGGCCTTCACGGCGAGGCGACGCGGCTGGCGATGTCGGTCGTGGTGCGGATGGCCGAGGTCTTGGAAGCGACCGAGTTGATGGGCGTCACGCAAGCCCACATCGACGCCTGTGGGTTTTTGAGCGACGCGGGGCTGGAGTTCGCCGAGACCTTGGCGGCCGGCGGCGGGAAGGTCCGCGTGCCGACCACGCTGAACATGGGCCCTTTGGACTTGCAGGACTGGCGGCGGTTCGATGTGCCGGAGGAGTTTGCCGCCAAGGCGATTCGGCAGGGCAGGGCGTACGAGCAGATGGGCTGCATTCCCACGTGGACTTGTGCCCCGTATCAAGGCTACCTGACGCCGCGGTTCGGACAGCAGATCTGCTGGGGCGAGTCGAACGCGGTGGTCTATGCCAACTCGGTGCTCGGCGCCAGAACTAATTGGTACGGCGATTACTTCGACATCTGTGCCGCGATCACCGGCCGGGTGCCTAAGCAGGGTTTGCACCTAACCGAAAACCGCAAGGGGCAACTCCTGCTGCGGTTGGTCGACGTGCCGCGGCAAGTGTTCGACGACGATCGCTTCTGGCCGGCGTTCGGCCATCTGCTGGGCTCGATCGCCGGCGATGAGATTCCCGTGATCGAAGGGCTGCCCGACTGGGCCACCGACGATCAACTCAAGGCCCTGGGTGCGGCGGCCGCGTCGTCCGGGGCCGTGGCCTTGTTCCACGGCGTGGGCCTCACGCCGGAAGCACCGAATGTCGAGGCTGCTTTTCAAGGAGATCAGCCGAAACGGGTCGTGGACATTTCGGTTGACGATCTTTGCAAGTCCTACGCCGACCTATCCACCGGCACGGATGGCGACCGACTCGATGCGGTCGTGTTGGGTTGCCCTCACTATTCGTTCGCCGAGTTCCGGCGGCTGGTCGAATTGCTCGAATCGCAAGAGCCCAAGTCGCTGCATCCGGGTGTGGCGTTTGTCGTCATCACCGGGCAGCAGTCCTACGCCCTATTAGAGCGGACCGAGCTGCTGACGAAACTCGCGAGTTTCGGCGTGAAGCTTTCACGGGACACGTGCGTGTTGCACTGTCCCATCGTGCCGGCCGAGGCGAAGGTGATCATGACCGACTCGGGCAAGTGTGCCTATTATGCCCCGGGCGATTTGAACGTGGACGTGATCTTCGGCAGCATGGCCGATTGCGTGCGTTCGGCCGCCGAGGGCCGCGTGTGCCGGGAGGAGTTGCCATGGAAAAGCGTCTGAGGGGCAAAGCGGTGGTTCCCGGCACGGCCGACGGCCAGGCGCTGGTGTCCCGTCAGCCGTTGAGTTTTTGGGGCGGCTACGATGCCCAAACGGGCCGGCTGATCGACCGGCGTCACGACCGCCATGGCGAGTTGGCCGCAGGCCGCGTTTTGGTGTTCCCCTACAGCAAGGGTTCCAGCACCGGCAGTGCCGTGCTGCTGGACGCGTTGAAACGCGGCACGGCCCCGGCAGCGATCATCACACAGAAGACCGACCCAATTGTCGCGCTGGGCGCGATCATCGCCGACGAACTCTACGGGCAGTCCGTGCCGATTATCGTGTTGGGCGAAGAGTACGATTCGATTCGCGACGGAGATCGTTTGACTATCGACGATGATGGAACCGTAACCATCACCGTTTAGCGGTCGGGCTTGCCCGACGTTTTTTGAGCGTATGAGTGCGGCCGGAAAAAACGCCGGGCAAGCCCGGCCACTAAACGGTAAACGACAAATGCCACACCGAACCTTGAAAGGACAACCCATGCACCGTTTTGCCGTATGCCAACTGCTCGTGTTGCTTTTTGCCGGAAGCCTCCAGGCCGCGGAGCCGGAACTGCCCAGATGGACTGAGCAACAAGCCTGGAACTGGTACAAGAAGCTGCCTTGGCTGGTGGGGTTCAACTACGTGCCCAGCACGGCCTGCAATACGACCGAATGGTGGCAGGCCGAAACGTTCGACCCGAAGACCATCGACCGCGAACTGGGCTGGGCCGCCGACTTGGGGTTCAACACCACGCGCGTTTTCATCCAGTACCTGGTCTGGAAGCACGATCCCGAAGGTTTGAAAAAACGCATCGACCAGTTCCTTGGGATTGCCGAGAAGCACGGCATTTCGGTGATGCTTGTGCCGTTTGACGATTGTGCGTTCGGCGACCCGCCACAAACCGAGCCCTACCTGGGCAAGCAGCGCAAGCCGATCCCCGGCATGATCCTGCCAAGCTGGACGCCCAGCCCGGGGCTCAACGCCGTGACCGATCGGACGCAATGGCCCAGTCTGGAGAAGTACATCAAAGATATTGTCGGCACGTTCGGGCAGGACGAGCGGGTGATCGTTTGGGACCTTTACAACGAGCCGGGTAACAGCGGGATGGGCAACAAGAGCCTGCCGCTGGTCGTGGCCGCGTTCAATTGGGCCCGCCAGATGAAGCCTAGCCAACCGCTGACCGTGGCGGTCTGGTCGGGATACTTCGAGTTGAACGTTGCCCAGATCGAGATGTCCGACGTGATCAGCTACCACGCCTACACCAACCTCGACGGACAACGGGCCGCCATCGTCCGATCGAAGACACACGGCCGACCGGTGTTTTGCACCGAGTGGATGTCCCGAACCTTGGGCGCGAAGTTCGAGACGGAATTGCCGCTGTTCAAGCAGGAGGCGGTCGGGTGTTACAGTTGGGGACTGGTCAACGGGCGGACCCAGTGCCAGTTCGGCTGGTCCAACAAGCGTGGTTCACCCGAGCCGGAGATCTGGTTCCACGACGTGTTTCACCAAGACGGAACACCGTACGACAAAGAGGAAGTCGAAACCATCCGCCGTGCGACGGCCGAGAAGCACATCGACTTTGCGGCCGTCGACTACTCGCAGCCGAATCTCGGCCCGGGCGTAGTCAACGACACGGCCGAGTCGGTCCGCTATAGCCCCGGCTGGACGCTGTGGACCGGCCCCCAACCGCTCGGCGGCACGCTCCATTATGCCAAGGCAGCCGATCAAACCGTGGAGTTCACCTTCGAGGGTCGACAAGTCACGCTGATCCACAAGACGGGTCCCGACTGCGGTATCGCGAAGGTCACCGTCGACGGCCAACCGGCATTGGTCGAGCAGTTGGACACCTTCACCGCGGACGTCGACTGGAACCACCGCACGCTATTGGCCAAGGATCTCCCAGCCGGCAAGCACACAGTCAAGATCCTTGTCAGCGGCCAGAAACACACGGATTCGGTCGATGCGTATGTACAAGTGGTAGGGTTTGTGGTCAAATAGTCCGTACTCTCAATAAAGCCGCGACCGTTGGTCGCGCCGGCTTAACGATGTCCCCTGGAACCCCACAACCCTCGACGGCAAAAGAATGAAAGTAAACACGCGATACATCTGGACGGTCTGCTTGGTGGCTACCATGGGCGGGCTGCTGTTCGGTTACGACTGGGTCGTGGTCGGCGGGGCCAAGCAGTTCTACGAGGAATACTTCGATCTGCATACCCCATTCCTGATCGGTTGGGCCACGAGCTGCGCCCTGGTCGGGTGCCTGGTCGGGTCGGTCGTCTCCGGGGTGTTAAGCGATAAGTTCGGGCGCAAACGGCTGCTGATCCTGGCCGGGTTGCTGTTTACCGCCTCGGCCATCGGCACGGCAATGGCCGGTACGTTTTCGTGGTTTGTCGCCTATCGCCTGCTGGGAGGCGTCGGCATCGGCTTGGCCTCGAACCTCTCGCCGATGTATATTGCCGAGCTCTCGCCCGCGAAAATGCGGGGCCGGTTCGTCTCTATCAATCAATTGGCCATTGTCCTCGGCGTCGTCAGCGCGCAGGTGGTCAACTGGCTGATCGCCGAGGAGATGGCGGCAGGGGCCACCACGGCCGACATCCTCAATTCCTGGAACGGGCAATTCGGCTGGCGTTGGATGTTCGGTGCGGAGACCATACCCGCGTTGTTGTTTTTCCTGCTGATGTTCTTCGTGCCCGAAAGCCCCCGCTGGTTGGTCAAGAACGCCAAGGACGACCAAGCCGCAAGGATCCTGGCCAAGGTCGGCGGCGAGGAGTACGGTCGAACTGCCGTGGCGGAAATCAAAGACACCTTGGTCAACGAGATCGAGCAGGTCAACTTCCGCGATCTTTGGGAACCGAAGATGGTCAAGATCATCGCCATCGGCGTTACCCTGGCCGTGTTTCAGCAGTGGTGCGGGATCAACATGATCCTTTACTATGCCGAAGAGATCTTCTCCCAGGCGGGATTCGAGATCGGCGATATCCTCTTCAACACCATGGTCACCGGCCTGATGATGCTCGTGTTCACGTTCGTGGCCATCTTTACGGTCGACAAGCTGGGGCGAAGATTCTTGATACTGATCGGAGCGGCCGGCATGGCCCTGACCTACGCGCTGATCGGCGGCAGCTACTTCCTGGGCAGTTCCGGCACGCACGTGCTGGTTCTGGTGCTGATCGCGGTGGGCTGTTACTCGTTCTCTCTGGCCCCGGTCACTTGGGTCGTGCTCTCGGAGATCTTCCCCAACCGGATCCGCGGGGCGGCCATGTCGATCTCGGTCTTTGCGCTCTGGTCGGCCAACTTCGCGCTGACTTTCGTCTTTCCCGCGGCCAATGCCCGGCTCGGACCGGCGGTCACGTTCTGGATCTTCGGCGGCGTCTGCGTGGTCGGGTATCTGTTCGTCTATTTCCAACTCCCCGAAACCAAGGGGAAAACGCTCGAAGAGATCGAAATCGAATTGGTGGATTGATTGGGGGAAGAAGTAGGCAGAATCTGGTTCCCACGCTCTGCGTGGGAACCCACTGCCGGGACGCTCTGCGTCCTTTGAACTACGAGGATACATGATCTTAATGGCCCGACGCGGAGCGTCGAAGCAGGGCGTTCCCACGCGGAGCGTGGGAACGAGGGATATGAGCAGTAAGCAGTAGGCAGTTTTACGCGACGAGGAGCTATCATGATGCGGCTGATTCTTATGTGCTTGACCTTGTTTGCTTGCGGTGCGGTTGCCTGGGGTGAATCGCTGATTTGGGAACGATTCGAGAATCGGACCGAGGGGACCGTCCGTGGCCGGGTGGGCTTTGCTGCGGATGTGGTTGGCTACGGCGGGATTGGGTTGGAGAACGAATACTCGGCCCTGTTCGACGGTCAGGCCAACTCGGGCGTCGACCATGGCACGGCGAAAAAGATTGCTTCGACCGATTTTACCGTCGAGGCGTTTGTCAAACTCTCCCGAGGTTGGGTCTATCAGGCCATCGCCGCCGATTGGAACGAGCAGGGTAACAACCGCTGCTGGGCGTTGATGGTCACGCCAGGGCGCGGACTACGGTTCGACGTCTCGCCCGACGGGGCCTTCCACCCGGGGAACAGACTGCTCACGCCGCCACGATTGATCCAGTGCGGCAAGTGGTATCACGTGGCGGCCGTAAGCCAAGGTGATACCAGCCGCATCTACATCAACGGCCGCAAGGTGGCCGAGACGACCCGTGACGCCGAGGGCATCTTCATCGACGATACGGCCCATCTAAAGATCGGCAACGTCGACGCTTATGCCACCAGCCGGCCAAAGCCCCTATTCGGGCAACTCGACGAAGTGCGTATTACGTGCCGAGCCGTCAGCCCGTCCGACTTCCTGCAAACCGAAGAGCCCATGCCCGCGGCGACCGGGCCCACGCCGGACAGCTACGCGATGCCCTTTGCCGCCACGACAAAGCAAGCGGCAACGGCCTGGCAGCAGCAGGCCCGCAAAAGGCTATTCGAACTGGTCGAGGCCCAGGAGCCGCGACGTTCGACCCGCGACGTGCCGATTGATCTGAAGTTGGGTCCAGCGGAGGATCGGGGCGAGTACACGCTCTATCCGGTCACCTTCGGGGGCAACAAGCCGGGCGAGCGATACTCGGCCCGATTGTGTATCCCCAAGGGCGACGGGCCTTTCCCTGCCATGCTATGTCTGCACGGGCACGGCGGTTCGGCGGAAGAGGTATTTGATCCGGCGGAGTGCTACCATGGATTTGCCGACCGATTTGCCCGAGGTGGGTATGTCGTGCTGGCCCCGTCGTTTCCTCATCGCCCTTATGCCTCGGTGACTTTGTGGAATCTGTTCCGCTGCGTTGATATCCTCGCGTCACGGCCGGAAGTCGACCCGCAGCGGATCGGCGTGGGTGGGTTGTCGATGGGGGGCGAATGGACCATGTGGATCGCCGCTTGCGACACGCGACTCAAGGCGGCCGTGGTCAGCGGTTGGATGTGTACGACCGAGGGCGTCTTTTCCGTCTACAACTGCCCCTGTTGGGAACTGCCCGGGTTCGTGGAACTGATGGACGTCTGCGAAGTGAATCTGTTGATCGCCCCGCGGCCGGTGGTATTCGAAAGCGCCACGCTCGACGGTTGTTTCCCCGTCAATCACACCAAGCAAGGTTTCGCCCGCATCCGCGCCGGCTACAAACTCTTCGATGCCGGCGCAGCAGCCGTCCACGACGTCTTTCCCGGCGTACACGAATGGCACGGGAAGGTCTCGTTCCCGCGGGTCAACCAAGCGCTTGGCGGTCATGCGGCGAAGTCGAACTAGGCGGCCGCGAATCACTTGACACGGCCGAGCCGACCGTTCAAACTCATGGGGAGAAGCCGTTTAGCCACCGCGGCCACGCGGTGTTGGACGGTTCGCCCAGTTTGACGGCCGGGGCTAATCACGAAACGCCATTAGGGGAGCATTCTTATCATGCGAAACTGTCTGATCACATTCGTACTTGGGTTGATCTCGGTTGTGCCCGCGCTGGGCGAGACAGTTCTCATTGAGGCCGAACAGTTCGAGGATCTGGGCGGCTGGGTGGTCGATCAGCAGTACATGGACCAGATGGGGTCGCCCGTGGTGTTGGCCCATGGCTTGGGTGAGCCGGTCCAGGACGCGGTGACGACCGTCGAGTTTCCGGTGGCCGGAACCTATCGCGTTTGGGTGCGGACCCGCGATTGGGTCGCGCCGTGGAACGTGCCCGGGGCGCCGGGAAGATTTCAACTGCTTGTGGATGGCAAGCCGCTGGGGACGACGTTCGGAACTGAAGGGGACCCGTGGCATTGGCACCGCGGCGGGACGATCGAGATGGGGGAACAGCGAGCGACGATCGCGCTGCACGACCTGACCGGCTTCGACGGGCGGTGCGACGCGATCCTGTTTACCAACGACTTGGACTTCACGCCGCCGAACGAGGCCGACGCCTTGGCCGCGTTTCGTAAGCGCCTGCTGGGTTTGCCCGACGAACCGGAGCACGCGGGCCGATACGATTTGGTTGTGGTGGGCGGCGGTATGGCGGGAACGTGTGCCGCGATCTCGGCCGCCCGACTGGGGCTCGACGTGGCGTTGATCCAGAACCGGCCTAAGCTGGGTGGCAACAACAGCTCCGACGTTCGAGTCCACCTTGGCGGCAATATCCACCAATTGCCCTACCCGGCGCTAGGCGGCGTCGTTCGCGAACTCGATTCCGGCGGACACGGCAATGCCCAACCGGCCGAAGAGTACGACGATGCCAAGAAGCTGCGCATTGCTGGGGCCGAAGAGAACCTGCATCTGTTCTTGAATACGCACGCCAGCGAAGTCGAAACCGAAAACGGGCGGATCGTCGCCGTGGTGGCTCAAAACGTACGCACCGGCCGGCGGCTGCGGTTCACCGGCCACGTCTTCGCCGACTGTACGGGCGATGGAACCATCGGATATCGGGCCGGGGCCGATTATCGCTATGGCCGCGAAAGCCGCGCCGAAACCAACGAGTCGCTCGCGCCCGAGAAGGCCGACCGCATGACCTTGGGGGCGTCGGTCATGTGGTACTCGGTCGAAACCGCCGAGCGGACGACGTTTCCCGAGTGCCCTTGGGCCGTGCAGTTCAACCGGGAGAACTACCAGCGAGCCATCTCGGGTGATTGGAATTGGGAAACGGGCTTCCGGGTCGATCAGATCGAACAGATCGAACGCATCCGCGACCAGGGTCTTCGAGCCGTCTATGGTAACTGGGCCTACCAAAAGAACCGCCAGGGAGGCCAGACACGCTACGCCACACGCAAGCTGGCGTGGGTCGCTTACATTGCAGGCAAACGGGAGTCGCGACGGTTGCTCGGTGACGTCATCTTGCAAGAGCAGGATATCGTCAAGGGGCGCCCTTGGCCGGACGCGAGCGTGACCACCACCTGGACCATCGACCTGCACTACCCGATTCAGTCCGATCAGTTTCCCGGCCAGGAGTTCCGTTCCCGGGCCGAGCACGTGCAGATCAAGCCGTATGCCATTCCGTACCGTTGTTTCTACAGTCGCAACGTGGAGAACCTGCTGATGGCCGGGCGCGACATCAGTGTGACGCACGTGGCCTTGGGGACGGTTCGCGTGATGCGGACCTGCGGCATGATGGGCGAAGTGGTGGGCATGGCCGCCTCGATCTGCAAGCAGCACGACGCGATGCCGCGCGACGTGTATGAAACGCATCTCGACGAGTTGAAGGCCCTAATGACCCGCGGCGTGGGCAATCCGATGCCGCCACATGCCGCGCTGCGTCCGCCGGAGTGGCTCGATTCGGTCGGCGAAAACCTAGCCCCCAAGGCGACCGTGACCGTCTCCGCGTCGCGCAACGAAAGGGACGAGCCGCCATCGCTTATAAGTGACGGTCGGGCGGACCTCCTGGACAACGGATCGCGATGGCTCAGTACGGCCGAGGTCCCCTCTTGGGTGGAATTCCATTGGCCGCAACCACAGACGATCGCAGCCGCCCGGGTTATCTCGGGATACAACTACGACGGAGCGCAGGTCGGCAGCGTGCTACACGGCTTCGTGCTGCAATACCACGACGGCCAACAGTTTCGCGACGTACCGGGCACATCGGTCCAGGACAACGCGGCGGTCGATTGGAATGCCCGCTTCGAGCCGGTGACGACCGCTCGGCTGCGTCTGTTGGTGACGGCCACTGACTTGGACATCGCGCGGATCTGGGAAGTGGCACTCTACGGGCTAAAGTGATGAAGCGGTGGGAGCAATCGGACACTCTTGCCCTTTCGGCTACTCGGCTGGACGACGTATCGGCGCCGTGGTATATTGCCGAACAGCCTTTCGCGATCTTCTCACGACCATGGGGATATGTAGAGTGGGTCGAGTAAACACGTCGTCCCTTCACGCAATAACTATCCACGTAACAGGCAGACTTTCATGGCGATCAAGCAATTAAGCGAGGAGCAAGTCCGCGACTGGACGCTCGAACAGAAGGACCAGTGGTGGCTCGCGAACGTCTGGAAAGGCGACATGCCGCAGCTTACGTTCCGCTCGGCGCTGACGGGAATGATGATCGGCGCGGTCCTCTCGCTGACGAACCTCTACGTCGGCGCCAAGACGGGCTGGACGCTCGGCGTGGGAATTACTTCCGTGATACTCGCCTTCGCCATGTTCAAGGTCCTTCAGCGGCTGGGGCTGGGCGACGAGTTCACCGTGCTGGAGAACAACTGCATGCAGTCGATCGCTACGGCGGCCGGCTACATGACCGCGCCCATGATCTCCTCGTTGGCCGCCTATATGATGGTCACCGACACCGTAATCCCCATGGGTACCACCATGCTGTGGATTATCTCGCTGGCCCTGCTGGGCGTGCTTTTCGCCTTCCCGTTGAAGAAGCGCTTCATCAACGACGAACAGCACCCCTTTCCCGAAGGCCGGGCCGCCGGGATCGTCATGGACTCGCTGCACACGGGCGACGCCCGCGAGGGGATGTTCAAGGCCAAGCTGCTGACGATCTGCGGGGCCCTCTCGGCGCTGGTCACGCTGGGCGGCAGCCACGCCATCATGGCAAAGGTCAAGCTAGGGTTCCTTACGATTCCCCATTACATCGACGACTGGTTCTATCAGCATGTTTTCACACCGCGGATATGGGGTACGGACCTGCGTCAACTTGGCGTCCGACCGGACACGGATATCGTGATGTTTGCCGCCGGCGGGCTGATGGGAATCCGCACCGGCTTCTCGTTGATCGTCGGCGCCCTGATCAACTACTGCATCCTCGCTCCCTGGATGATCGGGCGCGGAGATATCCAAGGCGTGATGGAGGAGGGCGTCATGCAGTACGGCTTCCGCCGAATCACCGTGTGGGCGCTCTGGGGCGGCGTGGCCATGATGACCACCGGCTCACTGTTCGCCTTCTTCTCGAAGCCGAAGATACTCATCAGCTCTTTCACCGGGCTGTTTGGCCGGAACAAGACGGAGTCGAGCGATGTACTCAAACGGATCGAGCTTCCCATGCGCGTGTTCGTCCTCGGGATTCCGCTGATGGGGGCCGTGGTGGTTGGCTTGGCTTATCACTTCTTCGGCGTGGCAATCTGGATGGGGATCATTGCCATCCCGCTGATCTTCATTTTCACGCTGATCGCCGTGAATTCGACGGCCCTGACGTCAATCACACCGACCGGCGCTTTGGGCAAGCTCACTCAACTGACCTACGGCGCTTTGGCGCCCGGGAATATCACCACGAATATTGCCACCGCCAGCATCACCGGGGAGGTTGCCGGCAACGCGTCGAACCTGCTGATGGACATCAAGCCCGGCTACATGCTGGGCGCCAAGCCGCGCCAGCAAGCGATCGGCCACGTGCTGGGGATCTTCGCCGGCGCACTGGTTTCCGTGCCCATCTTCTACCTGGTGTTTCTGCCCAACGGCCCCCAGGAATTGATCACCGAGAAGTATCCCATGCCCTCGGCCACCGTCTGGAAGGCGGTCGCCGAACTGTTGACCGAGGGAATCAGCAAACTGGCCATCTCGGCACAATGGGCCGCGCTGGTGGGTGGCATTCTCGGCATCCTCTTCGAGATACTTCGCATCGTAACGAAAGGGCGGTTCCCGCTCTCCGGCGTGGGCGTCGGGCTGGCCGCCGTGATTCCGTTTAGCACCTGCCTGGCGATGTTTCTCGGCTCGTTGTTCTTCTGGCTCGCCGGCAAGAAGTGGAAGGACCAGACCTCGTCCATGCATCGAGTCTTGGTGCAAAACCAGGAACCCATTTGCGCCGGCCTGATCGCCGGCGGCGCGCTGATGGGAATCGCTGTCATACTGTTGGAGAACTTCGTAATCCACTAACCGTCCGGTATCAGCGAGAACTAAAGGGGAACAGGCTACTTTACTGGAGCGTGGAATGATGTTCTAGTGCAACCATGGCTAGACGAGCAAGAGCGTCGGTCGGTGGATTGTGTTACCACGAACCAAACAAAGTAGCCTGTCCCTCTTTAATAACCGCTTTAATAACCAATATGCTCTCTCGCCTATCGCATACTGATCCGAGCGAGAGTATCATGACTGTTCTGTCACGAGTGCTCTCGGCGTCCACGCAAAGTCTGAAACTCTCACCGAAGGAAGAGGGGGGTGTCATGAAGTCGCAAAGGTCACACGTACTGATGCTGGGCTTGCTGCTCGGTGCGGGTCTGATAGGTGGTGCGGAAAAGCCAGGGCCGGGTGTGGATGTGGAGAAAGAGAAACTGGCTCTCAAGCACCTCAACTCGGTTGCCTGGATCAACACCGGTCGGCATCACACTTCGACGCTTCGCCTGAAAAGCGACTCTACATACGAACTGAATGAAACGCAGCGATACGAAAAAGAAACCACGACCACGCGCCGGGGAAAATGGAGTGTGCTCTCGCAGTCGCTTGCCTTGGTCGCGCTGGACGCCAAACACGGCGTGCGCATTTTTCAAACGAACGCCAACACGACAAAAGGGCGTTACGAGCGTGTCGCCTTGCGGCAGCAACAGCTGCGTGCCGACGACCGCCCGGCCGATTGGCTGGAAGTGGCGAAAGACCGGTATGCCTTGCTGCGGCACCTCGCGAAACACGCCGGCGAAGTGATGGTTGTTCCATTGCCCAGACCAGAGGCTGAAGTAATTGATCTTGAGCGTCTGACGGTGCCAGTTTCAATCCAGCGGCAGGTCTCTCCGCTGGTCCAGACCGGATGGCACAGCGAAGTCTTGGGCAACGCGGTTTTGGTCACGCGTAACAAGAAGGTCGAAATCTACCTTACGGTCAATTTACCCACCTCGCGTGTGGAAGACCTTCGCAAGAGGAAAATGACGATCGACGAACGATATGTGATCATGCTGCGGGTCGGGCCAAGAGTTTCTCTCGAAGAATACCGCAAGAAGAAAGTGGCAAATGCTGAAACAGCAAAGAAGATGATCGCGCTGGGCAAGACCATGCGGCACATTGGACACAAGTTCGACTCTTATTTGCCCAGCACGCCGGAAGAAAGAAAACTCGTCGAGCAGTACGAGGAACTCAAGAAGTCTCGGCACGACCTGCCGGACGGCTACTCCGAGACGCATAGCATCTGGATCAGCGAATCGACCGGCTGGTCCTGCGCGTTCGCCGACGAGGCGGTCGGGAAAGAGTGTCGGGAAGTGCGCGGCACAATCGCTGACTTATTTCGGAGTTATGAACGGGAAATAGAGGGGAAATAAAGGGGGGACAGGCTACTTTACTGGAGCATGGAATGATGTTATGGTGCAACCATGGCTAGAAGAGCAAGAGCGTCGGTCGGTGGATTGTGTTACCTCGAACCAAACAAAGTAGCCTGTCCCTCTTTAATATCCTTTAATATCTTAATATCCCAAAATGTCGCAAAAGTGCGACATTTTGCCCGCAGAGGTTCCTTTTTTTTCTGGTATACTGCATTCCTCGACGTGGCGCCAGCAGCAAGCGAAGTTGGTAGCCTGCCGTCGCCAACAACCCGCCCCATTACCCTGCCCACCGGGAAAACTAACCCAAGGAGAACCTACTGTGAAACTTCGCTCGACGTTAGGACTCGTGCTGACCCTCTTTGCTACCTCGGCCTTGGGCGCTGAATTGGGAGTCGTAGGCCAACGGCCGATCCATCAGCCGGCGGCAACGGAAAGTCAGCAGGACATCAACTATTACAACGTATCGCCGGAAGCGCTGGAGGAATATCGGCAGTGGAAGTTTGGCATGCTCGTGTCGTGGAGCCCTTCCGTGCTGGGAGGCGGCGAGGTTGGCTGGTCAAGCACCGCACGGCATTGGGGGGCGGAGTTCAGCAGCCTAAAAGGTTTCGTGCCGGAAGAGGAATACAACAATTTCTACAAGCAGTTCAAGACGGAGAAGTTCAACGCGAAGGAAATATTTGACGTGTTCAAAGACGCCGGCATACAGTACGCCGCCCTCTCCGTCAAGGGTCCCGACGGGTTCTGCATGTGGGACACCAAGCTTTCGGACTACAAGAGCACCAGCCCCGAATGTCCGGCTGATCGAGACTTTTTCAAAGAATGGGCCGATGCTTCTCGCGCGACGGGACTGAAGAACGGCATCTATTTCTCGCAGACGGACTGGTACCATCCCGACTACATGCGAGATGAGAAATCACATAAGCGATACATAGAGACGATGCATGGCTGGATACGGGAATTGTTTACCGACTACGGCAAGGTGGACTACATCTTCTTCGACGGGCTCGGGGGCACCGCCAGGAACTGGGACTCGGAGAACCTCTTTGCCATGATGCGTCAGCTACAGCCCGACGCCGTTGTCAACATGCGCTGCGGGGCCTATGACGTAAAGGACTGGCCCGTGCACCGTTGGTTGAAGCCGAGCGAGGACATCACCGGACAATTGCCCATGACCCGCGGCTATCCCGGCGATTTCGATACGCCCGAACAGGGCATAAATCGGATGCAGACCGACCGTCCCTGGGAGACGTGCATGCCTCTACAGCACGTGCAGTGGCAATACTCCCCGAACGTCGCGATGAAATCGCCGCAGGAAGTGATTGGATTACTCCTCCAGGTGGTTGGTCGCGACGGCAGCCTGTTGGTCTCGGCCGGGATCATGCCCGACGGCCGCCTGGACCCGCGGGCAGCCCAGCTATTGAAAGCCTGCGGCAAGTGGATGAAGCAATACGGCAAAACGATTTACGATACACGCGGCGGCCCGTACTACCCGACGCCGTACAGCGTGGCGACCTATCGCGACAACACGATCTTTGTGCATATTGTGGGGCAGCTCTCCGGCCCGTTGACATTCCCGCCGATCCAGAAGAAGCTGATCTCCAGTTCGGTGATGACCGGCGGCGAAGCGGAAGTCAGTCAAGACGCCAACGGGGCTATCTCCATCTCCTTGCCCAAGGATCATCAATACGAGCTCGATAATATCATTGTGCTGAAACTCGACGGACCGGCCAAGGACGCCAAGCCGGGCATGCGCGCGCTTGGGTCGGTGGCGACGGGCAAGAAAGTGACTGTCTCGAACGTTTACAGCGGTTTGGCTTGCTTCGCCGGCGACAATGCCGTCGACGACGACATTTACACACGCTGGGCAACCGACTTTGCCACGAAACTAGCCACCCTGGAAGTGGACCTGGGCCAAGAGCAAACATTCGACGGCGTCTATATCAAGGAAGACTTCGATCTGGTGCGCAAGTTCGAAGTGCAATACAAGCGGGACGGCCAATGGGTCAGCGTCGTTACCGGAGAGAGAATCGGGGCGAACTATCGAAAATACTTCGAGCCGGTCACGGCGCGCCATGTGCGTCTGAGCATCCTCGACGCCATCTCCTACCCGCAGTTCCCTTATCATCCCGTGCAAAACGGCGGTTATTCGCACACGATAGCCTTTCCCGGTCCCACGATCTGGGAGTTTCAGGTTACCGATACCGCTAAACCTATACCAGGCAGCAACATCGCTTTTTTTGGAACAACTACGATGGAACCAGGAGCGGCATGGGGGCATATACCTCAACATGTTATCGACGGCAACTACGGATCTTATTCACAGTCGGCAACTCCTGCTTGGGATCTTAAGGTTGACCTTCATAAGGACTATCCAATTGACACGATCAAGATTCAACCAAATTCCGATGCTTGGGCAAACGAATACACAATTAAGGTGTCTACTGACAACGAACACTGGACTACAGTTCATACCGCAACCAACGTTACGAACCAACTCAGAACCATCGAGTTTGATACAATAGACGCCCGCTATGTGTGGATGGATGTGACAGGTGTCGGTCACCCAGGCGCTTACGGACATGGTATTTATGAATTTGAGATATTTATGGCAAAAAACGAGTAATGAATAGAAGTCAACAAAGGCGGGTATTTGATCTTGGGTGTGTTGCCCAAAATTTAAGGATACCCTGAACGGTTACAAACCAAGAACAAGGAGCGAAATCATTATGAAAAAGATAATTGGCGTTATTATTATGGCTGGGGTGCTTTCGTCGAGTAGTGTTCTTGCCGAAGAAGCTATTACGGTTACCGAGAATCGGCTGGCTAATGGGGACAGCGTGATTACGCTGCGTGCCAGGGATGCCGAACTCCGGGGGGCGAGCATCAAGTATACGGCCGCGTTGCCGCATAACAACCTCGGGTACTGGAGCAATCCGAAGGACTCGGCCGCTTGGCCGGTACCGGCGGATGCGTCGGGCGAGTACCATGTGCTGATCACCTACTCCTGCGATCCCGCCGCTGCCGACAGCGCGTATGACGTCCAGGTCGGCGGCCAAGAAATCGAGTGCCGCGCGGAGAGCACGGGGTCATGGTATATCTACCAGCACTTCAATCTGGGCAAGATTCGGCTCGAGGCCGGCGCTAAGACGCTCGTCGTACAGCCGCGTGCCGAGCCGCCGTGGAAGGCCCTCGGTATTCGGAAGATTCGCCTCGTCCCGGCGGATATGGATCCGGAACCCCTCACCGTGAATGAACCCACTAAACCCATGCCGGTGCACGTCGTGGGCAACTTTCATGACGGCGTCATGGGATGGCTGGCCGAGTACACCGTCGAACGCAATTACAGCCTCGGCAGCTACCTGCACCACCTCGACCGCGTCGCGTCGGACGATAACTACAGCTTCGCGATGTCGGAGATCCCGAATGTCATCACCATGAAGGAACTCGAGCCGGAACGGTTCGCGGAGTTGCGCCGGCGCATCAAGGAAGGCCGCGTCGAACTGGTCAACGCGTTCGTACTCGAGCCGACGATCTGTCTGTCCGGCGGCGAGGCACTGGTCAAGCAAGGAGTCGAGGGCCTTCGCTGGTACGACCAGGTGATGGGCGTGCAGCCGCGCTACTGCTGGATGATCGACATCACCGGCCAGCACGAGCAGATGGGCCAGATCACCGAAGGGTTAGGCCTGGACGCTTTTGTCTACTGCCGCTACAACCCTACGGGCAGCACGATCCACTGGATCGAGTCGCCCGACGGGACACGTTCGGTTGCGTTTAGCCCCGGTCTTTACTGCGATTGGGGCGAAGTCTTCAAAGCCACCGCGCCGCTGACCGACGAGCGCATCCGCGCGCTTGTTCAGGACGCACAGCGCCGGCAAGGCTACACGCCCGAAGGTGCGCCGGTGCTGATTCTGGGCGGGTCCGCAGACTACTCGCTGGCGCCGCTGCTCAAGGAGTATCCGTCGAAGCTCATCGAACAGTGGAACCAGATCGCGCCGGATCGCGAACTGCATTTCTCGACGCTCAGCCAATACACCGACAAGGTGATCGGCGGGATCCGAAGCGGCGAGATCGAGTTGCCTGTCGCGAAAGATGGAACGGGCTACGGCTGGTGCGCGTTCTGGGTGCAGAATCCCAAGGCCAAGCAATGGTACCGGCGCAACGAGCACGACGTGCAGGCCGCCGAGATGCTGGCGACCGCCGCGAGCCTGACGGCGGGGACGACGTATCCTTCACAAGACATGTCCCACGCCTGGATGCTCCTGGCACTCAACATGGATCGCGCCGTATTGTGGGGATGCGCGGTGGCCGGCGTGTTCGAGGACGACAACTCCTGGGACGTGCGCGACCGATTCGAGTTGACCGACGCCATCGTCGAGAAAACGCAAGACACGGCGCTACGCGCGTTGGCCGGTGAAGGCAAGGCCACGGCGCTGTTCAATCCGCTCAACTGGCGCCGCCGCGATCCGGTGGCGCTGACGCTGCCCGAGGGCATGAGCCCGTCCGGGCTGGAAAGCCAACTGCTCGAAGATGGAAAAACCACGCTCGTGCGAGTCGACCTGCCTTCGGTCGGACTCGCTTCGATGAAACTAAAATCCGGCCAGGTCGAGACCAAGAAAATCGCCTTGCCCGAAACAATCGAGACGGAGCATTACTCGGCCCAGCTCGACCCCGATAGCGGCGCGCTCGTCAGTGTTGTGCGCAAGTCGTCCGGGAGAGAGCTCCTGGCAGGCCCCGCCAACGTCGTACTCGCCCTGCAAGGAGGAGGCGCCCACAACCTGGCGGCTCGCGCGGGGCTGGCCGAGCTGGATTCGTCCAGCAACACCAAACCCGAGATTTCGGTTATCGACGGCCCGCTGGCGCTGATCGTGACGGCCACGTCGAAGTTCCATGGCGGTGGCGAGCTGCGCCGCGTCACGCGGTTCTTCCGCAACGAGCGGCGCATCGATTTCCACACCGAACTCAATGACATCCCCAACGCCACGGCCGTGCTCGCCGAGTTCCCGCTCGCCGAAGAAATCACCGAGATCCGCCGCGGCATTCCCTACGGTTTCGCGCACGGCGCCGGCGCCACCCCCAATCCCGAATTGACGGGGCTAACGCAGGGAATCATCCCCACTATACGGTGGGCACACTTTCAAAATGCCGATGGCGGCGTGGCGCTGCTCGACCGCGGCATCCCTGGCCGCGAACTGAGCGGCAACACCGCCATGCTCTACCTGACCACTACCAGCGAGTCCTACTTAGGCTTCCCCGCCAACTGGATCAGCGGCAAAGGGAAACAGGGTTTCGACTACTCGCTGATCTGGCACGACGGCGACTGGGCGACGGCGCGGATTCCACAGAAGGCCTGGGAGTTCAACAGCCCGCCTATCGCGCTGCACGACGCAGACGAGCACGAGGCAAAATCGCTCCTGAGCACCTCGGATAACGTCATCGTACAGGCGATCCGCCGAGAAGGCCGAGAGATCGAGATCCGGCTGGCCGAATGTCTCGGGCTGGCCGGCAACGCGGAAGTCACCGTCGGCCTGCCGCACAAACGCGCCGCGATGACCGATATGCTCGGCAAACGCCCCGTCAAACTCGACGGCCAAGGAACCTACACCTTCGAGGTACGCCCGCAACAGATCGTCACGCTGCGGCTGCGAACAAAGCAAGCCGCGCCGCCGGTCGAGGCCCTGACCAGTTGGAATCCGATCGTCCCGCCAGCCAAACGCGACTACCTGCAATCCTTCCGCCGCCCGGAGATGAAGGGTCTGCCGCCGCTAGGGCCCTGAGCCTCGGCCCGGACGATGGGGGGTTGAAGAGAGGGACCAAGTATGGCTACTCGCTTTGGGAGATGAAAGTGTTTGATCGGTAACGCAGCTATTTAAACTAAGAATAAGGAGCAAAATTATTATGAAAAAGATAATTGTAGCTTACTTTCCGCACATCTCGTTCGAGATATCTCGCGAATTTCCGGGGCTGGTTGTCGTGGCTGCAAAGGGTGTCGTGATTCGGCGGGCCCCGCTCTTTCGGAACCATTGTTGACTCGGTCGCG
>SDBV01000724.1_pt1 | contig 47719 bp, 52 predicted proteins | sample 2277081 | NCBI WGS metagenome assembly SDBV01 (sample SAMN10402039, study PRJNA504765) | marine sediment metagenome | isolation source: marine sediment core GS10_PC15, 223 cmbsf | place: Arctic Ocean: Southern Knipovich Ridge | collected 2010
TCCAAATCAGTCATTTACAAAAGTAAACTCCTGATTTTCAGTCTTCGCAAGCCTTGTCAGCGAACTTTCTTGACAAGACTCTTAAATATGTACCGACTTTATAGACGGGCACTAATTAGTAGGTGTCAACATGTTAGCAAAAAACACCACCCATGGAAAATCCTGACTCCGCAACCTGCGTATCCAATATTGAAAATGACCAGTATGACTGGAACAACCGGGTCGTTCTGATCACAGAAGACGAAGAAGTGAGCTTCTTTTATCTGAAAACACTCCTGAAAAAAACTGAAGCGCGCATCATTCGTGCAAAAAATGGCAAGGAAGCAGTTGAGATCATTGCCGAACACTATGATGAGATCGACGTTATCCTTATGGATCTCAACATGCCGGTAATGGATGGATACGAAGCCACGCGGATCATTAAATCCATGCATCCGGAGATCCCCATCATTGCCCAGACAGCTTATACACTCACGGAAGATCGCCGTAAATGCCTGCAGGCAGGCTTCGATGGTTACATATCAAAACCCATCAGCAGTGTAGTTCTTCTTAGTATGTTAAATGAAAATCTTTCATGAGGGCTGTGGTTCAAAGGGTATCGGAGGCTCATTTAACCATTAACCGGGAGTCCGGTCAACAGATCGGTACGGGCCTGGTGATACTGCTTGGAATAGAAGAGGGCGATGGAGACCAGGATGTTGAATGGCTTAGTGGAAAGATCAGCAGATTGAGGATTTTCAACGATCCCGACCAGGTGATGAACCTCTCGGTGATGGACATCAAGGGAGAGGTGATGATCGTCAGCCAGTTTACCCTGCATGCCAGCACAAAGAAAGGCAACCGGCCATCATACATCCAGGCAGCACCGCCCAAAATTGCTATTCCCATCTATGAAAATTTCATAAAGCAGATGGAAAAAGAGCTGGAGCAACCCGTAGTTACCGGGCAATTCGGGGCTTATATGCAAATAAACCTTACCAATGATGGTCCGGTTACCATTATGATTGACACAAAAAACAGGGAATAATGACCATACATGGCCCAACCTTGAAGCTGCCTTTCAAAAGATTCTCAAGAAAAAAACCTCCAGGGATTTTGACCGTCATCAACAAAATGATAAATTGAGGGTACCAACTTCCCGATCATGAAGATCCTATCCGATTTTAACCTGACCGTAGATGCAGATGAGGTTGAACAGCAGTTGAGACAGATCAGTGCAAACCTGCCGCTGGCAAACGATAAAGAGCTTTTGAAAAAGATCTTCAGCCTGATTGATCTTACCACGCTCAGTGAACGGGATAATATTGAAAACGTTTCTCAGCTGTGTGAGAAGGTAAATATGCTTGGTGAAGCCTATCCAACAATGCCATGTGTAGCTGCTGTTTGCATATACCCCGGGTTGGTTTCCGTTGTCAAAGAGAAACTTGACAATCCCCTGGTAAGCATTGCATCGGTGGGAGGCGGCTTTCCTTCATCCCAGACCTTTACAAACATCAAAGTGATGGAAATTGAACAAGCCATCGGAGAGGGAGCCGAAGAGATCGATATTGTGTTGCCTGTGGGCAAATTCCTGATGGAAGATCTTGAGTATGTGGAGTATGAAATTCAGATCATTAAACAACGTGTTGGTCCGGTTCATCTCAAAGTGATCCTTGAGACCGGGAGTCTCAAAGATTATTCCCTCATCCGGAAAGCCTCCCTGCTGGCCATTGGTGCAGGTGCTGATTTTATTAAGACATCCACAGGAAAAGTGTCTCCGGGCGCAACCCCGCAGGCAATGATCGTTATGTGTCATGCCATCAGGGATTATTACAACCGCACCGGGAAAAAAATAGGGATCAAACCGGCCGGAGGAATATCTGATACTGATACAGCATTGTTATATTATGCCATTGTCAAAGAAATTCTTGGTGAAGACTGGCTCAATTCTGAGCGGTTCAGAATCGGAGCAAGCCGGCTTGCAAACAACCTTTTGGCCAAAATTTTTGACAAAGGGCCTGATTTTGGTTATTTCTGACTACTTTTTGTGGGATTAATACTGTATATTTGTGTTATAATAATTGACGTTCTTATTGTACTTGATAATATAGCGGTTCGATACTACATTCCATTCTCATAGAGACGGGTTGAATTCCATGGCTTTTTTTCTTCAATATCGGACCGCTTTTTTTTATTTCATCAAGCGATAGTGAAGGTAGTCCAACATTAAGGGGATATCCTTATTATTGATTCCGTTCCCGATCAGCATTGATCGGTCCTCCTCCATGGTTTTCAGGAAATCCTCCATTTCGAAGTTAAGATCCCTGAGGGATTGTACATAAAGCTCAATGGCATCCTTTTTATTCCCCCGTGCCCACTGAACATGGCCATAATTAATATAGTCGTAATAACCGGGTTTCAATTCGAATACCTTCTGGAAGTATGTATCCGATTTTTCCAGCTCGCCCAGAGCAAAATAACACCAGGCTATGGGACGTAAAATATGCTGGTTCCCGGGATTCCGGTACTCAATTTTGAAATAGTGCTGCAGTGCCGTCTGATAATTGCCCAGTTTCAGGTGACAAAAACCAATAAGCGATTCGATGGTCTGGTCATCGGGCTTTAATCCGGAAGCTTTTCCATAGACTTCCAGGGCCGTTTGATAATCATTTATTTTCCGGTAACAGATCCCCAGGTTTTTGAGGGTCCACATATTCTGATCGCCCGAGAGTCCAATCCTGGAATAATAATTGATCGCCTCCTTATAATTCCCGTCTTTCTGGTAACAAAAACCCGCTTTTTCAAGCAGTTCCCTGTCTTCCGGTTGCTTTTCCAGCATCATTTTAAAAATATCCAGGGCCTCCTCATAATGGTCCTTTTCAAACAGGTACTCAGCAATGTTTCGGGTAATTGAATGATCCTCATTGATTTCCCTGAAAAAATAGGACCTGTATAGATCCAGTTTACCTCCGAAAACATCCTCAAATTCATTTTTAAACGGTGATATCTTGAAAAACCTGTAGAGGTCCTGAATGTATTGTATAAAGACCGTCCGTTTTGTAAAATCGCCCGACGTGAGCATTTCATCCGAGATCATCTCCTCAAGCCCGTCAAGTTCCATTAAAAATGCATTGGAGAGCATTTTTTTCTGATCATCGGGCAGGTACCGGATGTTGAAAATGAAGCTGTATTTATCACTGTTACAGAGAAAAGGCGTTTTTTTCAATCCATCTACAAATATATCCGGATCAAATGCATCGGTCCTGGATGAATAAAATTCTGAAAGATCCGGATTCTCCTGATGAAAGGGAACCAGCCAGTTGGTCAGCTCATTGAAAAACGGGAACTGCTTCAGGTGAGCAAAGGTGGTCATATAGACATCTGATCCTTCCATTTGCAGCTTCATAAATTCATCCACTTTGCGATATAGGTCGTCCGATTCACTGAACATTGATTCCCAGTCAGGATTTCTCCCCTCCTCCAGTATCTCATCCCGGATGTCGTCCATCTTCAATTTATCTTCCAGCTTGGGTTTAAGTTTTGCCATCTCAGGCATGAGGTCTTCCTGCAGTTTCCTTCCAATCTCAAGTGTATCTCTGGTGCGAATCAATTGAAGTGCAATTTTTTCAAAGCTCTGTTCAAGCTTCAGCTCATCTTTCATTAATTTCAGTCTGTTCACAATGTTGGGATAGAACTCAATTCTATTATCGTACTTGTCCAACAATATCACCAGCGCTACTATGGCACGTGCGGAGACCTCCTGCTGTTCTTCACCTGCAAAATCAATGAGTCGATGAACCTTTTCTTCATCCCAGTACCTCAACCCCGACAACAGGATCCCACTGATATACAATGCCTTTTCATACCAAAGAAAATCACGGCAGGAAAGAATGGCCGAAGATAGACTATTCTCTGCATCATTATAACGGTTACTCAGCCAGAGGTGCCTGAAGATCTTCAGGGAGAGTTCCCTGCGGCGTTCATCCGTAGCCTGAGGTGAATCGCGCTGTTCATCAATCATTTCATCCAGCTCCCTTTTAAAGGAGAGGTCATCCATGGTTTCAATAACACTTTTACCGGTAAGTGCCTGCTGCCGGTCTACCTCCTGTTTCAGGATATAAGTGTGCCAGCCCGAATGCTTTTCCATGAGCAGATCACTGACCCTGTCAGCCAGCTCAAGGATGGAGGAGAGTAATTTCAGATATACCTTATCTCTCTCCGGATCCTGAACACCTTCAAGGGTGTAATTCAGCATTTGTTCATAGGTATGCTCCAGGTGCTCCTGCTGAATAAAGAAATCACTGAATACCGACTCGCTCACCAGGCTATTAAGCACATCCAGTGCATCTTTTATCCTTCTGGAGGAGACCAGATGACATAATCGCTGGTAACGTGTCTTTATTTGCTGGACATTGATCATTGAAAACTATTTATTCTTTGCAAGAAAACGCCAAATACAGCGTTACTCTCGTGTTGAAAACAGTCATTTACAAAAGTAAACTCCTTGGTCTTCAACACTTCGAAAGCCTTGTCTTTGACATTTTCTTATCAAAGACTTAAATAAAGAGCAGTTTTCTTTCAAGCACTATTTACCCGGATCTGTCCAAATATCAAGCCATCTGCCCAATACAGACAGAATGACAGGAACGGATAAAAATCAATAGGTGAGTACGTGGTATCCCTTCTTGAGGTAATCGGAAAGAGGGACCCCCATACCCTTCACATCAATTCCCATGGCTTTAAGATCTTCCGTTACACCAAGCATATTGGCGCAAGCAATACAGGCCTCCAGGATCACACCATCGTCCTCCATCGCTTTAACTTTCTTTTGTAATTCCTCATCCTCTGCAAGCAACTTTGACGAAGGTCCCCATACAATCAAAACCACTTCATCAAACCACCCGTACTTTTTAGCAGCATGGGTATACATCAGGCACGATTTTTCGGCTACGTCACGATCACCAGAAACCCACAACACTGCAAGTTTATCTTCCTTTTTATCCATATCCTGCGCATTTATATTGATCGGAATTGAAACAATCAACAGGCAAGATATTACAAACAGTTTGATTGTGGTCATAAGCAGAAATCTAGTTTGTATCATTTTTCTTCAGGTATTGGTGTATACCAGCAAATGTATACCAAAAAAGACTATTATCTTTGGAGGCTGTCTCATAAGGGTCAGCCTCTCTGTTTTTCTAAGGGATACTTTTTCGTTCTAAACTATACCTGATACAATGGCTGCAGATATTTACAATGACGACCGGGTTGTACTGACCTTCGATGCAGGGGGTACAAATTTTGTTTTTTCTGCCATGCAGGGTGGTAGTGAAGTTCTGACGCCCATCACATTACCATCACATGCAGATCACCTGGAGCGTTGCCTTGAAACCATAATAAAGGGATTTGACCACATGCTTTCCAGACTCTCCCAACCGGTTGTTGCCATCAGTTTTGCCATTCCCGGTCCCACGGATTATTACAACGGCGTAGTGGGTGATCTGAAGAACCTCCCTGGTTTCCGGGGAGGAGTTCCTTTGGGAAAAATCCTGGAAAATCAGTATCAAATGCCAGTCTACATGAACAACGATGGAGACCTTTATGCCTATGGAGAAGCACTGGGCGGATTCCTGCCGGAAGTGAACCAGATGATGGCAGATGCAGGAAATCCCAAGCGCTTTAAAAACCTTGTGGGCCTGACCCTGGGAACCGGTTTCGGAGGCGGATTTGTTTCAGATGGCACACTCATCAGGGGTGACAATTCCATCGCTTCTGAAGTCTGGATCCTCTCCAACAGCATCACCCCGTCCAGGAATGCAGAAGAGGAAGTCAGCATCAGGGCAGTGATAAGAAATTACAGGTCGGCTACAGGCACTGGTAATGAAGTCAAATTAACACCAAAAGATATTTACGATATTGCCTCCGGATCAAAGAAGGGAGACCACCAGGCAGCCATCCATGCCTTTGAATCCATGGGCCGTCACCTGGGAGATGTGATCGCCAACCTGATCTCTTTGATGGACGGACTGGTGGTGATGGGTGGAGGAATTGCCGGCGCCGATCGTTTCTTCATGCCTACAATCATGAAAGAACTGGATAACCAGTTTGAATTCCGGAAGCACGATCCGATCCCAGGATTGATCCAACAGGTATTTAATTTGAACGATGCAGACGGTCAGAAAGGTCTTTCACAGATCACCGGAAAGTACATTGACCTGCCGGGTACAGAACGACAGGTTTACTACGATGAGCAACCCAAGGTCGGTGTAGGCACCAGCCGTATCGGAACCAGCAGGGCCATTTCTCTTGGGGCCTATGCCTATGCATTGAATCAGCTGGAAAAACAGGAGAGCTTTTAATCTTACTTTTTCCTTACCAGTGGAAATACAATGTAAGTATAGACCCAGCATCCTGCGCAAAAATTAAGGCCGCATTCAAGAAAAGCGAATCCCACCAGGGTTACTCCCGCAACCATAGCCACCATAGGCAAACCCACCAGCGCTGAAACAGCAGTGATGGAAGTAAGCAAAAAACCGATCCTGGCTGCAAACACTTTCGGCGCCTTGTCAATCCAGACCGGGCTGGGACCAATTGAATTCACGAATAGCTGCGACAACCAGCTCAGGGGACTGTATTTCAATCTTGTAAATGCACGAATAAAAAAGTCAACTGCAAGCAATGCCGGAAATATCTCATAACCGGTCACGAAAAAAGCTCCCATGACAGCTACTACTTCAAGAGCGGTGACTCTCACCTTGTTTTCATCAATCCTCTCTGTTGAGATCGGACAAATCAACTGTTTGAATTGTATCATGATCCTAAAATTTTTAGCATTCTTCATCATTAATGACGTAAAAACAGAGAATTCCTTACACGTGTTCCTAATTATATGCAAAAGTAATCAGGTCGCTGAACATGCGATTTAATGTCAGCAAATTTGTGATTTTTTTAACATTCTGGCTTATCTTGCTGGGATGGAAATAGAGCTGCTGGACATTGACAAGGGTCAGATCAGATTCAATCCTTCTGATTTTATCCCTTTGCTTGGACTTCCTCCGGACCAAATGGATGCACACACCGGGGAGGTGATTGAAAAATGCATTGCAGCATGTCAAAAAATCATGACACCCAGGGGTGGCTACGCAAGGTTTGACGCAATAGCTCTGAAATCCAGGGAGGAAATTGAAATTGAAGGCACACGGTTCAAAACAGGTAAGGTGATCAGGAACATGCTTCGAGAGGCTGAGGAATATGCTTTTGTTGCAGTGACAGCAGGACCTGAACCAGAATCGCTGGCAAGGGAACTAATTGATTCAGGTGAGTACCTGGAAGGCTACATTGTGGATCTGATAGGTTCGGCTATTGTTGAATCGGTGTTAAACCAGGTTCACCAGCACATCAGTGATTTAGCTACATCCATGGGAAGAAAAGTCACAAACCTTTACAGCCCTGGTTATTGCGACTGGGATGTAAGTGAACAGCAGAAACTGTTCAGGTTGTTGCCCGAAGGATGCTGCGGTATTTCACTATCCGATTCATCCCTGATGTCTCCCATCAAATCGTTGAGCGGCATCATTGGAATAGGAAAAGCAGTCAGTTACAAAGAATATACCTGTGAGATCTGCACCATGAAGGATTGCATCTTTCGCAGTACTGCTCCACCGAGAGCCAGGTCCTTAAAAGTTTGATTTCTGAATTTCCTGCCGCTCGTAAACAGAATCGTACAGTGGATTCTGCTTGAATGTTACAGGCGCATTCTCTTCTTCAAGCCAGGCTTCAAGTTTACCCAATAATTCATCTTTTTTAGAAGTATTTATATAAGCAAGGTTGTTATTTTCGCCAGGATCATTTTCCAGGTTATAAAGCTCCAATCCCCCATCTTCATAATAGCAATGCAGTTTCCATGTTCCGTCCCTGATCACCGATCCTGGCCGGGTCCTGAAAAGCGGATCCCTGCCCTGATCAAACCCGGCACTGAAAGCCTGCAGGTAAATGGGAAAATGAAAAAAGAGGGCCCGATCAATGACAGTGGTTATGCCCTTTACCAGGGGCCACAACGATTCACCATCCAGGTCTGAGCCGGCAATTTCCCTTCTGATGATCTCCATCAGGGTGGGATAAAAATCGATGTTCATGACCGGTACTTCAGAGACTCTGCCAGCTTCTATCTCTCCTGTCCATTTCACCACAAGGGGAACCCGAATCCCCCCTTCGTAATAGGAGCCCTTGCCGGCCCTCAGTGGATCCTGGCAGGAGATCTTCCGGATACCCCCGTTATCGGAAGTGAATATAATCAGGGTATTCTCTTCCAGACCCAACGATTGAATCTCATCCAGCACCAGGCCAATGCACCGGTCCAGGTTGTCCACCATTCCGGCATAGGTTGCGTTGTCCTGACACCCACGCCCTCCTTTTTCCCGATACCTCTGTTCAAATGAATCTTTTGATTGAAATGGGGAGTGCACCGCATAAAAGGGAAGGTATAGAAAAAATGGGTGGTCTTTGTTTCTCTGTATAAAATCTTGCGCCTCAGCAGCCAGCCGGTCTGTCAGGTATTCCCCCTCCGGAGCATTAAGTTCCGGTCTGAGGTAAGGGGCAAAATAGCTCCCCGGATGACCCCAGATGCCACCGCCCACATTGAAATCAAAACCCTGTGTCCGCGGGTCATCGCCCAGGTGCCACTTCCCAATGATGCATGTCATGTACCCGGCGTCCTGAAGCTCTTCAGCCATGGTAAAGAAACTCCCTGAAAGAGAATCCCTGTTTTCGACCGGGATGAGTTTCCTGGTTCGATCATCTCCCCTTTCAGGCGAACCAACGGTATAAATTCCATGTGCGGTGGTATACCTTCCTGTCATCAGGCAGGCCCTGCTGGGAGCACAATTGGCTGCAGCAGCATATGCCTGGTTGAAAACCATCCCTTCCCGGGCCAGCTGATCCAGGTTGGGCGTTTCATAGTATTCTGACCCCATAAACCCAACATCTTTCCAACCCAGATCATCGGCTACGATCAATACAATGTTGGGCAGTTCCGGTGAATCCTTCTGACACGATAATAAACTGCTGAGAATCAGTACCGTAAACAATAAGATTAAATACAAGTGCCTCACAATTCAGAAATAAATAGTTGCTTTTCGAATTATTCGTGTTTTAACATCTCCAATTTATTAAACAAAGTAAATAAAAAGTATTTAGCACAAAACCTCTCCTTGTTTGTTATTTTTAATCAGTTTAAATTAATTTTGTGTGAATTTTAGGAAAAAACAGGCGATGAATGTGAAAGTTGATGAAGCACTGTATGTAATTGACAGGGTCAGGCACCTGACCGGTTCCACCTATGTACTGAGGTTTTCAAGGAATGATATGAAGTTCACTCCGGGTCAGCACCTGGTTCTGGGAGTACCCGGTTCCACAGAGTTGCGGGAGTACTCCATCTACAGTGGTATCCACGATGATTTCCTCGAGGTATTGATCAAGGAAGTGGATGACGGATTGGTGAGCCGGCAATTGAAAACCACCAGGAGGGGCGATCCGCTGGAGGTCAGGGGTCCCTATGGATTTTTTCTCACGAAAGCCGCCATTCCCGATCCCGGGAAGCTATTGTTTATCTCCAGCGGAACAGGGATCGCTCCGTTCCACAGCTTTGTGAGGTCCTTCACCGAAACCGATTACCAGATCATTCACGGGGTCAGGGAGATGGAAGAGGCCTATGATGCAAAGGATTACAGGAATGGTGGATTTACGGTCTGTACATCGCGTGATGATAAAGGCAACTTTGAAGGCCGGCTCACTGATTACCTGCTTGAAGCTGAACTGGACCCTGAACGCCAGGTATACCTGTGCGGGAACAGCAACATGATATTCGATGCCATGGATATCCTGCGGGCCAGGGGTATCCCTCAAAGGCAGATCTTTACCGAAGTATATTTCTAGGAGGGAATGATGCGCTACTATTTAATGACACAGGGTTGCCAGATGAACCTTTCGGATGGTGAACGCATCCATACGGTCCTGAAGGAAATGGGACTTGAACAGACCGATTCAGATCAGCATGCCCAGGTGGTCGGGATCATTGCCTGTTCGGTCAGGCAAAAGGCCATTGATAAAGTATACAACCGGATAGCCGGATGGAACAGGGATAAAAATGAACGAAACCTGATCAGCAAAGGGTACAAGTCCATCACCCTGCTGGGCCAGAATGTCAACTCTTATGGTCTTGATAAAAAGGGTGATGAGATCAACTTTGCCCAATTGTTGAGAAAAATAGGGGAAATGGCCCGCATATCCGGAATGGATTGCTGGATCTATTTCACCTCCCCCCATCCAAGGGATATGTCTGCTGAAGTCATTGACGCGATGGCCACTTATACACACCTGGCCAAGCAGGTGCATCTTCCCCTGCAATCGGGCGATAACAAGTTACTGGTGAAAATGAACCGGAACCACTCTGTGGAGCAGTACAGAAAAATCGTCCGTTACATCCGGGATAAAATACCACAGGCCACCCTCTTTACCGATATCATTGTGGGTTTTACCGGAGAAACAGAAATTCAGCACCGGCATACAATGGAGGCTATGAAAGAATTCTCTTTCAATATGGCCTATGTGGCACAATATTCTCCCAGACCCGGTGCCGCCAGTTATCGATGGGAAGATACGGTCTCAAGGGAGCTTAAAAAAGAACGGCTTCATGATTTAAATGAGATCCTGTTAGAATCTGCATCCCGTTTCAATGAAGCAATGGTTGGACAAACCGACAGGGTCCTGGTGACAGGAGCTGACAGAAAACCCGGGTATCTAAAAGGTCTCACTGAAGGAAAGATCAATATCCGGTTCGCAGCTTCCCAACGGAACCTGGTTGGTCAGTTTCTGAACCTGAAAATCACCGGATCATCCGGATTGTCCCTGGAAGGAGAGATGGCCCCCATCAGCATATCGGCATTGGCTGTGGAATAATTAACTTTGCAGGAAATGAAAAAGGTATCTTTCAAGACATTGGGCTGCCGCCTGAACCAGTATGAGACCGATGCCCTGGTTACACAATTTCACCAGGCTGGTTATGAGGTGGTCGACTATTCGCAACGTGCCGATATCACAGTGATCAATACATGCACGGTAACCAATCAGAGTGACCAGAAGTCCAGGAATACCATCAACCAGGCGATCCGGAAAAACAGAGAGGGACTGATCGTGGTTACCGGTTGCATGGCAAACAATCATAAAGAACAACTTGAAGCCAACGACCAGATTACCTACGTGGTGGATAATGAACGGAAAAGCCAGATTGTTTCATTAGTCGATGCCCATTATAAAGGGGAGGTTGCCCATCCCGATTCGTTCAACCCGGATGTTTTTGGATTTGAAACCGTTGATAAAAGCCTTCATACCAGGACATCCATCAAGGTTCAGGACGGATGTGATAATTACTGTACCTATTGCATTGTGCCATCAGTAAGGGGAAAAGCAGTTAGCCGTCCGATCGGTGAGATTCTCGAGAATGTGAAGCGGGTGGTGGATAACGGTTTCAAGGAAATTGTAATTACCGGGGTAAACATTGGGCGCTATGATTATGATGGATATAACATTGAAAAAGCCATTGAAAAGATCATTGAATTGCCAGGCGGGTTCAGGGTTCGGATCTCCTCCCTTGAACCCGATGGTTTTGGCCCTGATTTCCATCAGCTGTTCCAACATCCAAAGATGGCGCCCCATCTCCATCTTTGCATTCAAAGCGGATCCGATCCCATTTTGCTTAAAATGCGCAGGATGTATACAGTCCGCTCATTTATGGAGATCGTGGAGAAGTTCAGGAAACAGATGCCCGATTTTAATTTCACAACCGATATAATCGTTGGTTTTCCCGGTGAAACAGATGATGATTTTAATCAGACTGTGAACGTGGCAAAAGAGGCTCGTTTCAGCCACATTCACACCTTCCGGTATTCCAGGAGGAAAGGAACACGTGCCCATAGAATGGATGATCAGCGCGAGGAATGGATCAAATCCGAAAGAAGCGAGGTGATCAGGAAAATCTCTGAAATGAACAGGATCAGCTATATGAAATCGATGCTTGACAAGCAACAACAGGTACTCATTGAAAAGGTTGATCAACATGGAATGGCCCATGGTTATGGCGAACACTACCTCCCTGTTAGGTTTCCAACGAAGGATGCTGCAAAAAACCGATTTCAGAATGTGGTTCTTGACCGGGTAGAATCATCTGACCCTCCCACCATCATTGGTTCAGTCAAATAATATGAGAGATAAGTACAATTCTAAGTATAAATCTGTTGGTTGATATTAATTGAAGTGTTAGATTAAGTAACTTGCTTCATTTCAATCTTTACCTGGAATGCGAGGGTATATTTTCCAATGAGTTGCCGGAAGTCAACCTTTCCATCAGCTGTGTAATAAACAGTGACTTTCCCGCCGTCTCCCTGGAATTCCACATCGCTGATGCTCACCTCCAATCCGAGATCCCCGGCCAGCCTCCGTGAATGTAACAAAACAGCACGCTCTCTCTTTTTAGCACCCAGCCATTTTTCCAGGTCCACCTGCGTGGCTTTTCTGTATACCTTTTTTAAACCTGCCTTATTTCTGGTTGATTTCTGTTCAAACTGTTTTTCTGCAAGGCTGCCTGCAAGTGAGACGGTTCCCAGATCGTAACCTGCTTCCACCTCCACAACGATCCTTTCATCTTTCTTAAGAGAAAATCCAGTTCTGTTCCGGTAAAAAGCTTTCCTGCTGTTCTTGAACCTGATTTCCACCACTTCCTCGTCCACCCATAAGGATCCCAATCCTTTTATCCAATCATGCGTGGCTCGCATTTCCTGGCTTGCAGACATTTGCACCAGATGGATGTTTTTCTGTTCTGGTGACTGGTTTCCTTTTCCGCAGCTACAACTCCCTTCACAACAACCCATGATCTTATTCTTATTTAGACTAATTCCAATTCTATGCAAAAGTGCACAAAAAATCGAATATTTCAAAAAACGTAAGTCTGGGTGACGACGGATTAAAGCTTCAAACCGTAATAAAGATGGTCGGTGGTTTCATTTTCGATTCTGGCTATACCAGGCATGGCTCCCCATTGTGAAAATCCAAACTTTTTAAGCAGGCCGATGCTGGCAGGATTCTTATCAAGCAAAATGGCAATCAACACTGATATGCCAAAACCGGGAGCAACGGTGATGGCATGCTTCAGCAGCATTGAGCCAACGCCTTTACCCCGCTCCTTTCTATCCACATAATAGCTCACCTCGCCTACATGGGCAAGGGCCTGACGACCTGAGCGATAAGGGCTCAATGAAACCCAGCCGGACACGCAGTTCTCCGGGCCCGCAACAAAGACGGGAAAACTGTGTGGATCATGCTCCGCATACCACTCCTGGTGTTGTTCCAGGGTAACCGGAGAAAGATGGGCTGTACAAAACCGCTGTTGTACCGCCTGGTTATAGATTTCATTGATAGCAGGAAGGTCCTGTCTGATGGCAAGACGAATCTTCATACCCAAAGGTAAAAATCTTATGGTTTCGCTCACCACATTAAACTTTTCTCTTTATAAATGGTCTAATGTTCTAACCTTTGCGCGTTATTTTGACTTTAACAACAGAAAATGAGAAAAATAGACAGGAGAATAGTCATCGTCGTCAGTGTAATTTTCATCATTGGCCTGGCTTATGGTTTGATGAAGTTTTTGGTTGCCCAGAAGGAACCACCCCCCGTTCGCAGGTCCATTGAAGCACGAAGATATGTGAAGGTGGAACCGGTAATTTACAATGCCATCAAATCCTCAGTTTCAGCTCCGGGCAGATTGGCTTCCGTGGCTGAAGTTGATATCGTTGCCGAAGCCTCGGGAAAAATAGAAGCCGGGAAAATTGCATTGAAAAAAGGTTCCGGTTTTTCAAAAGGGGATGTGCTATTTGTGGTTTACCCTGATGAGGCGCACCTGTCACTTAAAGCCCGAAAAAGCCAATATCAGAATACACTTGCCAGTATACTTCCGGACCTGGCCATTGATTTCCCCGATCATGAAGAGGGATTTCATAAGTTTTTCTCATCCATATCTGTAGAACAACCTCTGCCACCCCTCCCACAGGTGAAAGATGACAAATTGAAGATCTTCCTTGCAAGCAGGAATGTGATCAGCGAATATTACAACATACAGCGCGACCAGTTGCAGTTAAGCAGGCGTACGGTGAAAGCACCTTTCAATGGTACTTACAAAGAAGTGTACATGGAACTGGGTGCCTATACCAACACCGGTGGCCGTGTGGCCCGGGCTATAAAGACCGATGAACTGGAATTGGAAGTCCCCCTGGCTCGTGTAGAAGCAGCCTGGGTGAATATCGGTGATGCCGTAACTGTCACTTCTGAAAACGGTTCATTCACGTGGAACGGCTATGTGATCCGTAAGAGTAAGTTCATCGATGAAAATACCCAGTCGCAGGAAATCTATATCCGAATATCCAACAATAACCGCCAGCCTCTGATGGCAGGCGAATACCTGGTTGCTACCTTTCCGGTAAGACCCATTGAAAACGCAATGGAAATTCCAAGAAATTCAGTATTTAATTCCAATGAAGTGTTCCAGGTCAGTAATGGGCGGCTGGTCAAAAAAGAGATCAATGTGATCAAGGTCAATGAAAGAACCCTCATATTCAATGGTCTTCAGGAAGGAGATACCCTGGTGGTTCAGCAGTTAATCAATGTGTCTGAAGGCACACTGGTTCAGGTTGATAAAGGAATCCCCGGCCAAAGTCCCGAAAGCCCCGGCCAAAAATCCGCTGGTGCCGGAGAGAAAAAGAAAGGGAACCCTGAAAAAGGGGAGGAGAATACCAAACGCAAACCAGCTGAAAGATCATGAGGAAGATAATTGAACGGTTCGTAGAATACCCGGTCTACGCCAACCTGATCATTGCGGTGGTTATTCTGGCCGGAGGGCTAAGTCTCACCTCCCTGAAAAAATCATTTTTCCCTGAAACAGAAAGCAGGTTTATTTCCGTTTCTGTGTTTTATCCGGGTGCTTCCCCGATTGAAATGGAAGAAGGGGTTACCACAAGGATTGAAGAGGCAATACGTGGTCTTATCGGGGTCAAGGAGATTACCTCCACATCGGTTGAAAACAGAAGTACTGTTTCCATTGAAACCACGGGGGAATACTCTATCAATGAAATACTGCAGGAGGTAAAAAATGCGGTGGACGGGATTTCATCCCTGCCATCAGCGTCAGAACGGCCGATTGTTTCTAAGAGACGCAGCCGGGCGGGTGCACTTCGGCTGGAACTTGTACCGGTGGATGGCCAGGAGATGGACCTGATGACACTTAAAGAACATGCACAACGCATTGAAGAGGATTTCTTCAACTCGGGTGTCATGAGCCAGATCTCTCTTTCCGGTTATCCCCAACCCGAAATTTCTGTGGAGATCAAAGAGGAAGAGCTGCTCCGGTACAACATTACATTCGATAACATTGTCAGAGCCATCCAGAACAACAACCAGGATATATCTGGAGGTGAAATTAAATCGGAGGACGAGGAATTCCTCATCAGGTTGCGGTCCAGGAGTGCCGATCCAAATAAGATCGGAAACATCATTTTGCGCGGAGAACCCGACGGCGGATTTCTTCACATCAGGGATGTGGCAGAAGTAAAGGTAAAATTTGCAGATTCTCCCAACAGGCAATGGACCAATGGAAAACCCTCCGTCTCCATCAATGTGGAGAAGCTACCCGAGGAGGACCTGGACGAAATTACCGAATTTGCCAGGCAGTACATTGAAGAATTCAACCAGAGAAACCAGGGAGTGGAGATCATTATTTCCCGTGCCTACCTGGATATCCTTAAGAGCCGGCTGGACCTGCTCACAAGAAATGGAATGCTGGGATTGGTACTGGTAATTATCGCCCTATCCATGTTTCTGAGTTTCAGACTCTCTCTCTGGGTGTCCTGGGGCATTCCTTTCAGTTTTCTGGCCATGTTTGTAGCGGCCCACTTCCTGGGCGTAACCATCAATCTCCAGTCCCTCTTCGGTATGATCCTGGTAATCGGGATCCTGGTGGATGACGGGATCGTAATTGCAGAAAACATTTATCTTCATTTTGAACGTGGCAAAACGCCCATGCATGCTGCAGTGGACGGAACCATGGAGGTGGCCCCGGCAGTACTTACCTCTGTAGCCACCACCATCGTGGCCTTCGCCCCTCTGCTGTTTATGGCAGGAACAAGGATGGAAATGATGATTCAGGTGGCCATCGTCGTCATTGCTTCCCTCTTCTTTTCTCTATTTGAAGCTTTCCTTGTTCTGCCTGCACACCTGGCCAACGGAAAAGCATTGAACCGGAAAAGCCTGCAAGCCAAGAAAAAAGGGATCAAGAAATATTTCGAGGGATTCATCATCTGGTTGCGTGACAGGGTCTACCACTATTTTCTCAACTGGCTGGTTAAATGGAGGTATATCGCCTTGAGTTTTCCCATTGCCCTGGTCCTTATTACCATGGGACTCTTTATGGGTGGACACATCAGGAACACCTTTTTCCCCATGGTAGACTTTGATAGTTTTTCATTGAATGTGGCCTTTACACCGGGTGATGGAGAAAAACAGACCCTGGAATTCCTTGACAAGTTTGAAAAAGCCATCTGGGAAGTAAACGACGATATTGTGGAGGAGCTGGCGCTGGAAGAAAATATCATCGAACGGACCAGCAAACAGCTGGGCACTGCATTCAGCGGCCAGGAAAGGGGAGCCCATGCAGGTAGCATCAATGTCTATCCGGTGGACCTCGAAGGATATCCATTATCGGGAAGGGATATTTCAACCAGGGTCAACAGGAAGATTGGACGGGTCCCTGAAGCCATGAAATTTACAGTGGCAGGGCGCAATCGGTGGGGTTCTCCGGTATCAATAGGACTCATGTCCAAGAACCTTGATGAGCTTGAGGAGGCCACAGAGTATCTGCTGGCCCGGCTCGAAGAAATGCCCCAGTTGAAAGATGTGAATGAAAACATCGCCCTGGGAAAACAGGAGATCCGGCTTGACCTGAAACCCAGGGCCTATTTCCTTGGACTGGACGAAAACACCATAGTCCGCCAGGTAAGACAGGGCTTTTACGGAGCTCAGGCACAGCGTCTGCAGGTGGGACGGGATGAGCTTCGGGTATGGGTCCGTTATCCCAAATCGGACCGGACCACCCTGGGCCAGATGGAGAACATGAAAATAAAAACCCCGGCAGGTGAATATCCGCTGTCTGAACTCGCCGACTATCACATGGAAAGGGGTCCTGTTGCCATAAACCGTTTTAATGGTTCGCGGGAGATCAGGGTGGAAGCAGAAACAGTGGATCCACTGGCATCTGTACCGGAGATCCTTAATCAGATCGAAAACGAGATCATGCCTGAATTGAAAGCGCAATTTTCTGGTCTGCGTTACATGTACCAGGGACAACAGAAATACAGTAAGGAAGCCATGGGCCAGGCCAAAAAGTACTATTTGATTGCGTTTGCCATCATATTTATGATACTGGTACTGCATTTCAGAAGCGTTCCCAAGGCTTTTATCATCATTTTGATGATTCCCGTTTCGTTGCTCGGAGTTGCCTGGGGACACGGCCTTCACGGTCAGCCGCTTTCCATCATGAGCTTGTGGGGTGCGGTGGCCCTTACCGGTGTGATCATCAATGATGCCATTGTGTTCTTTGCCAAATTCGACGGATTGCTAATTGAAGGCAAAAAGGTTCCGGAGGCGGTCAAGGAGGCGGGTAAAATCAGGCTGAGACCCATCATATTAACATCCCTTACCACCTCCATCGGTTTATTCCCCATGTTGTTCGAAAAAAGTGTGCAGGCCCAATTCCTGATCCCCATGGCCATCAGCCTGGCATACGGTGTCGCTCTTGGTACAATATTCATTCTTATTTTCTTTCCTGTACTGATCATGTTACTGAATGATACCAGGGTCTATGTGCGTTACATCTGGACCGGAATTAAACCCACTCGGGAAGAGGTGGAAACTGCCATCATCCAGAACGAAAGAAAACTCAAATTTGAGCGGAACAGGGGAAGAATTATTAATGCTGAAGACAATTAATAACTGACAAATGATCCGATTGAAGAATCTTACAATATATATAATGGCCTTTCTCTTTGTTATCACATCAGCAAACGGACAAGGGAACGACCTGTCGCTTTCACTGGCACTTGATAAAGCCCTGGGATACAACTACGGATTGATCATCTCCAGGGCTGATCAGGAGATAGCTGAAATAAATAACAACTGGGGTAATGCCGGGCGCTACCCCACCATTGGCTTTGACGCTTCTGATAACAACAGCTATGACCTGTCGAGCAGCACCTATATCAACAGGCTTTCAGCGGGTGTAGGTTTAAACTGGACCCTGTTCGATGGATTCAGGGTTGGCATTATCAAATCAAAACTGGAGAACATGGAAGACCTTTCCTCGGGTCAATTTGCTGTTCTTGTAGAAAACACTGTGGAAGACATCATGCTGGGTTATTACAATGTATTGTTGCAGCAAGAGCAACTCGAGGTATTAAGAACGGTTATGGAGTTATCCAAGGACCGTTACCAGTATGAACTCAAACGCCAGTCGCTTGGCGGATCTGTTACCTACAATGTACTCCAGGCAAAGAATGTCTACCTCACCGACAAAGCCAATTTCATGAGCCAGGAGGTGGTGATTCGAAATTCCATCCGCAACCTGAATTTCATGATGGGAGAGGAACCTGCGAACACCTGGAATTTTGATGAACCGTTTGAAGCAGAAACAACCAGCTATGTCCTGGCGGACCTGCTTTCCAAATTGAAATCCAGTAATCAAACCCTTAAAAACCAGTATACAAATCTTTTGCTGCAACAAAATGAGACCTCACTGAGAGAAGCTTCATACTACCCCGCAATATCTGTGGGGGCCGGGATGGATTACAGTCATATCTGGACACAGAGCTCAGGTGTTCCTGCAGTCGGTATCCAGGCAATGATTCCATATGGCAACATTCGGCTTTCTTATGACATCTACAGCGCGGGTGTGAGGAAAAGGGCCGTTGAAGTGGCACGGATCAATGAAGAAATGGCACATGTGGAAATCAGTCAGATGGAACATGCCCTGACCAATGAACTTTTCAACCTGTTTGATTATTATGAAGTGCGGATCGAGTTGCTCAATGTGGCTGATGAGAACCTGGAAGCTGCCCAACTGAACCTTTCCATCTCCGAGGAGAAGTACAGGTCAGGTGTTATTAATTCATTCAACTACAGAGACGTTCAATTGATTTATCTCAGTGCAGCTCTCAGGCGTCTGCGGGCCATCTATAACCTGATTGATTCGAAAACTCAGCTTACCAGGATCACAGGAGGATTCCTGGGTTCCACTGGGCAAGCACCCTAAAAAATGAATAGCACTTGACACATGCTTTTCTGTGTCATAACTTGCATGATCGGAAATCCCTAAAAACCCGCATCATGGTTATCCTTAGAAATCACCTTCTCCTCGTACTGATGGTCTGCACCTGGTTCCTGAATGGATGCAGTGAAAATAGTGTTAGGAAAATTAACATAGTACACATCGAAGGAGTAACCTGGGCCTGCAATATCACAACCTCCTATGCCACCTTCGGTTCAACCCATGAATTGGAAGAACAATGGGAGGTGAGCATTCCGGCCTCCGATGGAGACCTGTTGTATATGGTGGATGACTGTGACCTGGAATTGTATTACCGCTACAGATCAGGGGATGGGGACCACCTGTTGGTCACTTATGATACAGCGAACGTAAACTCTGTCTATGTCAACGGCGTCCTTAATTTTCTTAAACTCTCCGGCGACAGTGTGTCATGGGAACTTTTCAATGAACTTTCTGTACCGGTAAAACAACAGTTGTCCACCCTGTCAATATCCGCCTCCCTTACCGATGAATTCATGTCTGTACTGCAAAACCAGGAATCCTCATTTAGGGGAATTGACCTGGTTCTGGAAAGTGCTACGGGAGCAATGCAATTAAATGAATTGCTATCTTTTTTTCGGCCAGGGTGGCTGGCTCTTGATGGCCGGTCGCACCTGCCCGGTTCAGATCATGGAGAATTTCTAGCCGATCTGGATCTCATATGGATCACAGGCGAGATCCAGGATGTTTCAAACATTATTCATTGCTGCAGCAACCTTGAATCCCTGATTGTAGCAGAATGGAAGCCTGAACCCGGGGAACTGGTCCCTCTTTCCTGCCTGAAAAAACTCCGATCCCTTACCCTGGCCGAATGCAGTTTTGAGGACTTATCCCATTTTGAGTTTCCCGCCTCACTGGAGAATTTATTCCTGGTAGGTTGTGATACACTGACTGATATCAGCGGACTTGCACAGATTTCAAACCTGGTCAGCCTGGGCCTTGCAGGCAGTGATGATGTGGAAGACATAGAATTACTTAACAACCTGGAAAACCTCAAATGGCTTTCATTTCCAAAAAATGTTACACAGGAGCAGTTCAATTCCATCCTGGGAAATCAGCCGTTGCTGGAGGTGGTTGAATTAAATGACTGTCCCCTGGTGAAAGACCTTACCATGTTGCAGGATCAAACCCAATTGAAGGTCCTGATATTGAATACGGTCGAATCTGATCTTTCCCAGCTTGAGATGCTTGATCAGTTGGAACTAATTGTTTTAAATGCTGAACTATTCAAAGATGTACCTGAATTGATTGTCCAACTTCGTACCAACCTTCCCGACACTCAGATAGTCCCGGGAAGTGGACTGTGCCTCGGATCAGGATGGTTGTTGCTGTTGCTTCCGCTGGTTGTACTGGTTCGTGTCATATTAAAGAGAACCTAATAAAAGGCGTCCAAAAAGCAGCTTCCAGACACACCATGCAAAAAACGACCATCCTGCTCATCCGTCACAAGGACCGCATCCGCGAAGTCTCCATTGTGGTGGCTGGAATTCTGTTATTCGCCCTATTCATTCACAACGGGTGGCCTCAGCGGCTGGTTGCTTATGCAGGGCTGACAGGTGCCGCATTGGTGATTGGTTATTCAACCCGCAACACTCCCTTACTTCAAACATTCGGCCTCACCCCGGTCTCCACCAGGACTCTGCTCTATTGCATCCCTGCCATATTGCTGGGAATGGGAATGGGAATGCTTACCCGCAATACATATGATCTGTCACCCCTGCCTGGAACAGTGGCCTCTTTTGCCTTCATTGCACCTTTCATAGGAGTTACCGAAGAGTTGATATTCCGGGGTTATATCCAGGGATACCTGCGGCCAACAGGCAGGATATTTCCGGTGCTGTATGCTTCCACTGTCCATACTTCCTATAAACTTCTGGTCATCCTCTCCCTCTCCATTCCCCTTCAATTTGATCTCTTTTTCCTGGTGTTATGGACTTTTATGGGAGGCTTGGTATTTGGGACGTTACGTGAACTGGCACATAGTTGCATTCCCCCGGTCATTGCCCACGCCGTATTTGATATTGTATTTTATGGAGCAATGGCTGCTGCACCTCTTTGGGTATGGAGTTAAACCCTATATTTGTACCATGATACGTTCATATGCACACTTTACCATATTTCTTGCTTTTTCCGTAATTTTCAGCTGCAACCCGGCAGAAGAAAAAATCATTCTTACTGTAAATGGCCCTATCCCGGTGGGAGAAATGGGCTTGACCCTGGTTCATGAACATGTACTGGTCGATTTCATCGGAGCTGACAGCACAGGGTATCACAGGTGGGATAAAGATGATGTGGTAGATAAGGTGGCTCCTTATCTTACTGAAATTCAGGGTTATGGCGTAAACACATTGATAGAATGTACCCCTGCATATGTGGGAAGAGATCCACTGATTCTTAAATCACTGGCTGACAAAACCGGCATGAACCTTGTAACCAATACAGGATATTACGGTGCACACAACAACAGGTTTATTCCAGCTGAGTTTCATCATATGACTGCCCGGGAAATTGCAGTACTATGGATCGATGAATTTAACAACGGTATTGAGGGAAGCGGGATCAGACCCGGTTTTATCAAAATTGCAGTGGAGGGCAGTGATACGCTCTCCCCGGAGCACGTAAAGATCATTACAGCGGCAGCACTCACACACAATAAGACTGGACTTGTCATTGCCTCCCACACCGGTCCGGATAAACCTGCCTTTGCACAAATAAAAATATTGCAATCCTATGGAATAAGCCCCTCTTCATTCATCTGGGTTCATGCCCAGGTGGGTACCCTCGAAGGGAATATCAGGGCTGCCAGGAAGGGTGCCTGGATCTCCCTGGATAATGTAAATGCACAGGGAGAACCTGATCCCGGGAAAAGGTTCAGTATAGCGTGGTACGCTGATCGAATTGCCTCATTAAAAGAGGAGGGATTGTTGTCCAGGGTATTGATCTCCCATGATGCCGGCTGGTATTCTCCCGGGGAGGATAACGGGGGAAATTTCAGGGGCTACTCGGCCATATTCACTTCGCTTATCCCCACCCTGAAAGAGCGTGGATTTTCACAGAAGGATATGGATCAACTGCTCATCCTTAATCCGGGGGAAGCTTACGCCATATCATCACATCGTGAAACACAATAAATCACGCTTTCTATTTCATCACTCAGGTTTACATTGTTCACAATGATATCATCGGTAACTTTCAAAATAACCGGAGCGAAATTGATGATACCTTCCATCCCAAAGCCCAGAAGCTGATCGCATACCGACTGCGCTGCAATCTCCGGAACAGCAATGATGGCAGTTCTTACCGAAAATCGTTTAACGATCTCTCCCAGTCGTTCCATTCCGTACACCGGAATCTCAGACCTGCTGCGCTGCTTGGAGGGGTCTATATCAAAGGTGGCAACGATGTTGATCTGGCGATTGATGAACTTATCATAATTTGCCAGTGAGGATCCGATATTCCCCCTGCCCACAACAATGATATTTTTGTTCCCGTTCCGGAAAAAGATCCTTCCCATCTCTTTGATCAATTCTTCAACCTGGTACCCGCCCCTTTGATTGCCTTTAATCTGGTACTCCGAAAAGTCCTTCCTGACCTGCTCTGCAGAGACATCAGTCTCTTTGCCAAGCGTATAGGAATATACCGTCTTTACTCCCAGTGCCTGCAGCCTGATCAGACTGCCCCTGTATAACAGGATCCTTCTCAGGCTTTTCCTGAGGTGACATTTTGTATTTTTTTTCACAATAAATTTTTATTTATATATCTTTTTACCAAAGGTGCAACTTTTTTATTGATAATAATAAATCTCTAATATTCTGTTTTTCTGTTACTTACCATTTTTGTTATATGTTTCACAGCATATACCCCCCCGGTACACCTTGACGGATATTGAGTCCCTGTATACTTTTATAGTTATATTTTTCACATATAATGAACAGGATCTCGATCCCGAAGCAGGAATGGGATGAAAAACTATTGCAGAGCCTATCATCCCATGAAATCTATGCCCCGCTGGAAAACGAATTTAGCTGTGACTATGTAAAACTGGAGACAGGCAAAGTCCCGGACATCGTTTACAACAAACCAAAACCGGTTACTCCCCTGAAAAAGTTTTTTCTCCCGGTAAAGGAAAATGTAACATCAGATTCCTCCCCGTTGCTTCCCGTGGCAATCATCGGAACACCCAATTGCGACGTGATGGCCCTGGCCTTCCTTGATGAAATTTACCTTGACCAGGAATACCCCGATCCGGCATACAGGAAAAGACGTGATAACACCACCATCATTTCAACTGATTGTTTGAGTATCCAGGAACACTGCCATTGTACCAGTTATGGTATAGATCCCACGGGAAATGACCATTCGGATATCTCCCTGGCAATCGTAGAGGATCAGGTGATCCTTACAATCCATGGTCCAAAAGGTGAGGCATTCATAGAGTCACTTGGAATGATAGTTACCCTGGAGCCTGAAAAGGAATTGATGGAGTCCCTCGGCGAAATGCACAGCAACGTTCTTGAGCAATTAAAGGAACTGAACAAAGGTTTGCCCGGTTATGAGGAGACGGGTAAGCTGATCTCTGCAAACGGGATGGAGTCATGGAAAAAATATGCATCCACGTGTGTGTCGTGTGGAGCCTGCAGTGCCATATGTCCCACCTGCTCCTGCTTCCTGCTTATCGATAAGCCCGGATTTGAAAAGATAAGGCAGCTCGATACCTGCCAGTATCCGGGCTTCGAACGCGTGGCCGGCGGCGAGGATGCACTGTATGAATTGTCTGAAAGATTCAGGAACCGCTATATGTGCAAATATGTGTGGAAACCTGAGAAGTATCAATTGAAAGCGTGTACAGGATGCGGCCGTTGCATTGAGGCCTGCATCGGTCAGATCAACAAGAATGAATTGATCCTTGAGTTGTCAAAATAATCACCCATGGGTATGAATGGAAATCTATACAAACCCCTGAAATTCGAATTGATAAAGGTTATCGATGAATCTCCGCTCATTAAAACTTTTGTCCTTGTTCCCGAAGTAGAGTTCTCATTTGGTACAGGACAGTTCATTGAGGTTACCATCGATGGTATGGGCGAAGCACCATTCACTCCTTCCTCATCACCCCTTGAAACTGGTCAACTTGAAATCACAGTGATGAAGACAGGTTATGTGACAGACCATATGCACACCATGCAACCCGGAGAAAAAATGGGGATCAGGGGGCCTTTTGGCCGGGGGTACCCCATAGAAAAATTCTACGACAAGGAGGTCCTGATCCTGGGTGGAGGATGTGGCTTTGCCCCCATTCGTTCGTTGCTGTACAACCTGATCGCCATCTCGGATAAGTTGAGAAAAGTGACCCTCTGTTATGGGTCGAAAACCCCCGAGGATTGCATCTATAAACCCTATATCCAGGAATTACGTGAGACTCCCAAATTCGAAGTGCTTCGCAGTGTGGATCAGGCCGACGGTGACTGGTCGGAAAGAGTAGGGGTTGTCACCATATTGCTGGATGATGTGAACATGGATATAAAAAACTCTGTGGCAGTGGTTTGCGGACCACCCATCATGATGAAATTCGGGACAATGAAGCTGCTGGAAATGGGATACCCTGAACATGACGTATACCTCTCCATGGAAAAAAACATGTCGTGCGGACTGGGTAAATGCGGCCATTGCATGATGGGCAAATACCTGGTTTGCAAGGATGGTCCGGTATTCACCTATGATGAAATAAAAGATCAACCCCATATCTGGAATTAAGCATGGCACAAAAGATCCTAATTGATCTCGAAAAATTCAGATCTCAGCAGGGAAAAAGCTGTGATGAATCTCCGCCTGAAGGGATCTATGGCCCTTCTGTTGACTCGCATGGATTAAAGAGCATCCGGGAAATGGCAGTTTTTCAATTCACCTGCAGAAGGTGCACCGATGCTCCCTGTATCAGCGTTTGTCCGGCCGATGCACTTGAAAAGAATGAGGATGGGATCATTGACCGCTCTATAAATCTCTGCATCTCGTGCAAATCGTGTGTGGTCATCTGTCCGTTCGGAACCCTGATGACAGATTTTTTCGAATACCACAGGAACGAAGAGAATTATTACGATCTGATGGATAAAAAGGAACTGGACCTGTTTATCAGGAACTCGCCCGAAGGAGCCGTACAGCTGGTTGATATGGAGGAAGATCCGGAACAGAATATTTTCAAGCTGAACGACCACATTCTCGTCAGGGAACACATGTGGAAAACAGACAATATGTAAACCAATCGTTATGGGAACACACTTGTTTTATTTTCTCATTTATCCGGGTTTCCTTTTTGCAGCGGTCATCGGCGCATTTCTTTCCTGGTTTGACCGAAAAATAACGGCCGGGGTTCAGTTTCGAAAAGGGCCGCCCCTGCTACAGCCCTTTTATGATTTTTTCAAACTTCTGCTTGTGAAGGAGACCATTCTCCCTGCCCGGGGAGCAAAGGGGCTCTTCCTGGCTGCTCCCGTATTTGCGGTTTTTGGGGCCACCATGGCCGGGGTCTTCATCCTGCTCCCCCTGATGAACATCACCACAGGCTTTCAAGGCGATCTGATCGTCATATTCTACCTGCTTACCATTCCATCTCTAAGCTATGTAATGGGGGCCCTGGCCTCGGGTAATCCCCTGGCTGCAGTTGGCGGATCCCGTGAGATGAAACTGATCATGAGCTACGAGCTCACCTTCCTGCTGGTGTTGGCCGGGGTGATCATTAAATCCGAACAGAGCATTAACCTGTATCAGATCATCCTCATCCAGCAATCCGGCACACCATTTATAGGCAGTTTATCAGGAGTGCTCCTGTTCATTGTAGCCATATTCTGCCTGCAGGCAAAACTTGCAATGGTTCCCTTTGACATGCCCGAAGCTGAAACCGAAATTACAGGCGGGATATTTATTGAATATTCGGGTACACCCTATGCCATGATCAAGCTGTCCAAATACATGTTGCTTTTTATCCTTCCTGCATTCATTGTCGCCATCCTGATGAAGGGTTTTACGCTGGAAGGGATCAATATACTGTGGGCCGTGCTGAAACTGGTCGCTGTTGTGCTCTTACTCACTTTAATACGGAACACAAATCCAAGGGTAAAGATCAAGCAGGCCATTCGCTTTTTCTTTGTCTGGATGAACCTCCTGGCAGTGATCGCCATTGTACTTGCAATCTTTGGTTTATAAAACATAGAACCGTGGACTTTAAAAGTTACTGTTTCAAAAAATCACTCTGGCTTTTCCATTTTGGAGGGGCATCATGCAACAATTGTGACATTGAGATACTGGATTGCCTGACGCCGAAATATGATGTGGAGCGATTCGGTATGCTGTTGGTGGGAAGCATCAGGCATGCCGATGTGCTCCTGGTGAACGGGTCCATCAATAAAAAAGACAAACCCAGGCTGCTGGAGATTTACGAGCAGGCACCCAAACCGGTGATTGTGGTGGCCATTGGCGCCTGCGGATGTACGGGAGGTATTTTTGCTGAAGGATACACATTTGCAGGTCCGGTCGATAAGATCATTCCGGTAGACGCATATATTCCTGGTTGTCCCCCTAAACCCGAAGCCATCCTGGCCGGCATTGTTAAACTTCTTGGTAAAATCTGATTAAGATGGTCATTGACGAACTGAAAGGCACGTTTGCGAAAGAGATCCTGGATACGGTCATCAAAAATGACCGCAGGGTAACGGTCACCATCAATCCGGCGGCGCTTCTACCCATGGCTGAACACCTCTATAAAACACTGGACTTTCGCTTTATTATTGCTTCTGCACTTCATACCAGAAAAGGATTTGAGATCTATTACCATTTCAGCCTGGACAAGACCGGACTCATATTAAACCTTCATCTGATCCTCGATGGTAAGAAGCCCGAAGTGGAATCCCTTTCCAACATGTTTGAGGCAAGCAACTGGATTGAAAGGGAGATGCATGAGCTGTTCGGTATTGATTTTCTCAACCATCCCAACCTGGATCAATTGCTCTCTGAAGGAAACTGGGCAAAGGGTGTCTATCCCTACAGGAAAACTTTTAAATCAAACGGGGAGACAAAAAAATGAGCAAACAGACGTTGATACCGATAGGCCCCTATCATCCCCTGCAGGAAGAGCCCGAACTGTTTAAATTATACTGTGACGGTGAGATAGTAAAAGATGTGAAGTGGGAAACGGGGTACAACCACCGGGGCATAGAAAAACTAAGCGAAAAAAAGAGTTACGACGAGGTGTTTTTCCTGGTGGAGAGGATCTGTGGAATATGTTCCACATCCCATCCTTTCGCATTTGCCAACTGCTTGGAAGAGATCGGGGATATAGAAATCACCAACAGGGCCAAATACATCAGGTCCATCATCGGAGAACTGGAAAGGATACACAGCCACCTGCTCTGGGTAGGGCTGGCAGGTCATTTCCTGGGCTACAACACCTTATTCATGTGGGCCTGGAAATACCGGGAACCGGTGCTTGATCTTTTTGAAATGATCACCGGGAACCGGAACAACTATGCCATGTTCAAAATAGGAGGCGTTCGCAGGGATATTGAGAACAACAAAATTTCCGCCATTGAAAAGGTGCTTGCGCTGGTCAGGAAAAAAACAGACATGTTGGTGGGAGCGGTAACGGATGATCCTGTTTTTCATGCCCGTACAAAAGGAGTGGGGGTGCTCACAAAAGAAGATATTCTTTATTTTGCAGCCGTGGGTCCAACTGCCAGGGCCTCAGGGGTGGATGTTGATGTGCGAAGGGATGATCCGTATGCTGCCTACCCGATGGTAAACTGGAAGGTGATCACAGCACAGGCGGGGGATGTATTTGCCAAAGCCGAAGTACGGCTGCTGGAGATGTTTGAATCCATCTCCATCATTGAACAATGCCTCGAAGGTCTTAAGAAGGAAAAAGAAGGTGATATCGATGTGAAAGTTAAGCACATTCCGGAGGGTTATGGGATCGGTCGTGCCGAGGCGCCCAGGGGTGAAGTCTTTCATTTTGTTGTTTCCGACGGATCCAACTCTCCGGTGCGCCTTAAAATCAAAGCTCCCAGTTATTCCAACATAGCCACCTTTAAAAAGTCATGCATCGGCCAGAGCATCTCCGACGCCACAATCTCACTGGCTGCAGTAGATCCCTGCTATTGCTGCACCGAGCGGCTGGCTGTTGCCCTGGACAGGAAAAGCGGCAAACGGATCATGAACGCAAAAGAGATCATTGAACATTCCACCCTCATTACAAACCGGTTGCTAAAAAATATATAACCCACCACAATGACCCAGGCAATAAATATCATCGCACTCCCCATATTGATCGGACTTTTGCTCTTTTTACTACCCACAAGCCTCAGGATCATCAAGGGCATCATCGCAATCATTGCATCCCTGTATTGCAGTTACCTGGCCATCACATTATTCAGTGTTGACCCCCTGGTTTTCACCCTGGGAGACTGGGTGGCAGCAACGGGCATGCAGGCTCCTGAGATAGAAGCTTATGCAAATGCTGTCAAATACAGTTCATTTTCAATCGATAACCTGAGCAAGCTGATCACCTTGTTTATCAGTTTGCTTTCACTGCTGATTGTGATTTATTCGATCCGGTACAAGACCAAGGACATTATGCGTAATTATTATGCATACTTCCTGATCACACTGGGCTTTTCATTTGGTGCTGTCCTTGCCAATAATCTACTGCTATTTCTGATCTGCTGGGGTATTCTTGGATTAACGCTGTACAAACTAATACGCGGACATGATGAAGCCAGCAGCGCCGCTGCCAAAAAGACCCTTGTAATTATAGGGGCATCGGACGGGATCATGATCCTGGGTATCGCCATCATCTGGAGGATATCCGGCACATTGAACATGGATGAAATATCTTTGCATACAGGTGATGCAGTGAGGGTTATTGCATTTCTTGCACTGATTATCGGAAGCTTTACCAAAGCAGGAGCTTTTCCTTTTCATACCTGGATCCCGGATTATGCTGAAAAGGCCCCTGCCACCTCTTCGGCCTACCTGCCAGCATCACTTGATAAGCTGCTGGGCATCTACTTTCTGGCCAGGATTACCACCCAGCTCTTTACCATGAGTGACTGGTTACGGTTCATCGTTTTGTCTCTCGGGGTGTTAACTATCATCACAGCTGTAACAATGGCCCTGGTTCAGCACAACTACAAGCGCCTGCTTGGATTCCATGCCGTTTCCCAGGTGGGTTACATGGTTGTGGGATTCGGACTTGGATCCCTGATCGGGATTGCCGCCGGTCTGTTTCATATGATAAATCATGCCGTTTACAAAGGAGGATTATTCTTGGCTGCCGGTTCGGTGGAACAGCAAACCGGTAAGGAGGATATTGAAGATCTGGGAGGTCTTTCCCGGGCCATGCCCCTGACATTCGTTACCGCTCTGATATTTGCCCTTTCCATTTCCGGAATCCCGCCCTTTAACGGATTTGCATCCAAATGGATGATCTACCAGGGTATTATTGATTTTGGTCACGGAGCAGGGATCTCCAACCAGCTGTGGATGGTATGGCTTGGACTTGCAGTACTTGGCTCTGCACTGACCCTGGCCAGCTTCATTAAGTTTATAGGAGGTATATTCCTGGGGCGTCGAAAAAACGAACTGTCAGGAGTACGTGAAGTATCCGCTATCATGTGGATTCCAATGGTTATACTGGCACTTGTATGTATCGGTTTTGGAATTTTTGGCAACAACCTGGTGGTTCCAAAGTTATTCATGCCGATAACCGGGACTTTTGAATTTACAGGTATATGGGCCTCCTCAACGGTAGGCGTTTTGGTGCTTGTTTCGATTGTGCTGGGTATCCTGATCTATTTCGCCGGGAACATAAAGAACTTCCGCACACTGGACAGTTTCGTGGGAGGAGAAAAAATTCAGGAGGAGACCTCCTTCTCCACACTTGAATTTTACAAGAGTTTCCAGGAATTCAAATGGCTTGCTTTCATGTACCGGAAGGCAAAGGACAAGTGGTTTGATCTGTACGATCTTTCCGGTCGTTTCTGTTCAAGAGTTGGCAGATTATTCAGCAGGGCTCACTCCGGTGTATTGCACGATTATACATTGTGGGTCTTTGCAGGGATGATCATCCTTTTGATTTTACTGATAACCTAATTTGATCAAATATGGAACTGACAATTTCCATCATACTTGGATTTATGATCATCGGGGCCCTCTATGCACTCCATGCAAAAGACCTTTTATCTGCTGTTGTTGCCATGGGTATAGTGGGATACGGTCTGGTCATCTGTTTCCTGCTTTTAAAGGCTCCCGACCTGGCCATTGTACAGATCGTCGTGGAGACCATCACCCTGATCATCATGGTTGCAGTGGTGCTCGACAGTACCAGGGATGAAATTGAAGTCACCCTCGACAGAAGATCCATCATCAACATGGTAGCCGGGCTCATCGTGTTCGCTGCGCTCTTCTACTTTTTCATATTGGCCATCGGAAACCTGGATCCGCTGGGGTCACACTCGCTCAGGATGTCTGAAGCCTATGTGAACGGTGCCGTAGAAAAGACCGGGAGTGTAAACCTGGTAACAGGGGTCCTGTTTGATTTCAGGGCCTACGATACCCTGGGTGAAGCAGTCATATTATATACAGCAGCGCTGGGGGTGCTCACCCTGCTGAGAATGAAAGGGAAAAAATAAAGCGTTATGGAAGGAATGTCAATAATTGTAAAAAAGGTAACCCAACTGATGGCCGGACTTATTTTCATGTACGGCATCTATATCATCCTTCACGGACACCTTACCCCCGGTGGTGGTTTTGCAGGAGGGGCCATCATTGCAGGATCATTTATATTGCTTATACTGGCCTTTGGCAGCAACGCACTGAATCTGAAAAAGGAGGTAACGGGTACCTCTAATATCGAGAGTTTGGCCTTACTTATTGTGATGTTGCTTGCCCTGATGGCCCTGTTGTTCGGAGTCAAGGTGTTTTTTTTCAACTATCTCCCGAAAGGAGAACCCGGTGAACTGTTAAGCGCCGGAGTGATTCCCCTGTACAATATATTCATTGGAATTGAGGTGGCCGGTGCCATCCTCACCATATTCCTGGCCCTGGTAATTTTTAAAGAGGAGAGTTCAAAATGACAGTCTACATCCTTTGCTTTGTCCTGTTCCTGGTGGGCCTTTACGGAGTCATCACCAGGCGCAACCTGATCAAAATCGTCATCGCCCTGTCGATCATGGAATTCAGCATTTTCCTGTTGCTGGTACTCATCGGGTATATCGATAACGGACTGGCCCCCATTGTAGATCCGGATCTGGCCGGCCAGGTCTATGTGGATCCTCTGCCCCAGGCCATGGTACTTACAGCCATCGTGATCGGACTGGCCACCACATCCATGCTGATGGCCATTGCCATACGGCTGTACCGGAAGTACAAAACATTTGACATTAGAGAAATTAAAAACTTAAGAGGATAGAAGATGGATGCACTGATCCCCCTGTTCGTTGCCATACCGCTGATTTCAGCCTTCCTTATCGTGATCCTGGGGAAACTGGTGAAGGGATTTCACAGGTATTTTGCACCCCTCACATTGATGGCGTTGCTCGTCATGGCTGTCATTGAATTTAGCAACCTGGGGGAATCAACCATTCTTTATACCCTTGGGGGATGGGGTTCTGAAGGTGGATACCCCGTGGGTATTTATATGGTATTGGATGGATTTTCCGTTCTTATGCTCTGCATTATCAACCTGATTGGGTTCATTGCCCTGTTCTATTCCCTCTCATACATCAGAAAATATACAGCAGAGAGTAATTATTATGCCCTGTTTTGCCTGCTCATTGCCGGAATGAACGGTGTGGTATTGAGCGGCGACCTTTTCAACCTGTTCGTATTCCTGGAGGTTTCGGTAATCTCGTCCTATGCCCTGGTGGCCTTTGGGGTGGGCAAAACGGAGCTTGAAGCTTCTTTCAAATACCAGGTGCTGGGTGGCCTTGCTTCCATGCTTATCCTGCTGTCCATTGCATTGATTTACTGGAAAACCAAAACCCTGAACATAGCCGATATAAGGAATGTCCTGGATGCCGGATACAGCAACCCCTATTACATCTTTATACAGGTACTACTCATTTCAGGATTTGGACTAAAGGCGGCCATTATTCCATTTCATGCCTGGCTGCCTGATGCCCATTCCTCGGCCCCATCTCCGATTTCTGCCATGTTATCAGGGGTGCTTATCAAAGCTGTCGGTATTTATGTCCTGATCCGTTTATTCTTCAATATGTTCGTATTCACGCATGAAATCGCCATTGTATTTACCACCCTGGGGACCATTTCCATGGTAATCGGAGCCTTTCTGGCCTTCATGCAATGGGACCTGAAGCGTCTTTTAGCCTATTCAAGCATCAGTCAGATGGGGTATGTAGTGATGGCCTTTGGTATGGGAATGATCCTGATTGTGAGGGGTGATAACTATTCGGCAGCAGCGCTGGCCATCGCCGGTGGTATTTACCACATGGTCAACCATGCAGTATTCAAAGCGCTCCTGTTCCTGAATGCCGGGGCCCTGGAGCACAGACTTGATACCCGTGATCTGAAAAAGATGGGCGGTCTCTCTTCAGCCATGCCCGTCACCTCTTCCACTTCGCTTATGGCATCCATGTCCATTTCAGGGATCCCCCCTTTCAATGGCTTTTTCAGCAAGCTGATCATTGTAATTGCAGCCATTAACGGAAAATTTTATCTGCTGGCCACCCTGGCAGTGGTGATCAGCTTTATAACACTTGCTTACTTCCTGAAGTTCCAGCGCTACGCTTTTTTCAATAAGCCCCTGGAAAAAGCGGTTAACAAGATCCGGGAAGTTCCTTTCCCCATGTCTTTCAGCATGGTTGTCCTGGCCATCCTTTGCCTTGCATTAAGCCTGTTGGCTTTCCCATCCATCAATGATGCGATATTAAGACCGGCCATCCAGGTGCTGATGCAATCTGATATTTATTCAACAACCATAATGGGATTATAAAATGAGATACCTGACCCTTTTCATATTGTCTTTTCTTTTCTGGTTGCTGCTGACCCTGGATGTTTCAGTTGCAAATTTAATTGCAGGAGCAGTTGCAGCAATGATCACCTCATTGCTTTTTGCAAGATACTTTTTTGATAGTGTTTATAAATTCCTGCAGCCAGTGAGATATTTCTGGCTCCTTGTATACCTGGTGATCTTAATCTGGGAATGCGTTAAAGCAAATCTCGATGTGGCCTACCGGGTGCTTCATCCAGCCATGCCCATTAAACCCGGAATTGTAAAAGTGAAGCTGGAACTAAAATCGGATTTTGCAAGGACCATGCTGGCCAACTCCATCACCATGACCCCTGGAACCATTTCTATTGACATCATTGATGACTACATATACGTACACTGGATCTATGTCCGAAGTGAAGATCCGGCTGAATACAGCCGGGAAATTACCGGACGGTTTGAAAAATTCATTAAAAAGATCTTTGAATAATGGACATACTCGAAATACTGCTTTATATCCAGATCGCACTGAGTGCCTCCTGTCTGTTCAGGATCATTCGCGGTCCCTCGATTGCCGACCGGATGGTGGCAATAGATATATTTGGTGTTTTTGTGGTGGGTATCTGTGCCATACTTTCCATAACAACACAGCAAAGTTTTATCCTGGATATAGGTATCGCCTGGATCATTCTCAGCTTTATCGGAACCCTCACCCTTGCAAAATATTTAAGTGGAAAAAAACTAAACGAATAACATGGTCAGTACTATTCTCATAACCATTGGAGTACTCTTTAACCTGATTGGCTGCATCGGATTAATCAGGTTGCCGGATGTTTATAACCGCCTGCAATCTGCCACAAAATGCGGAACCCTGGGTACCTGCAGCATCCTGGCAGGGGTTTTGTTCCATTTTGGATTTGTGGATGCCGGTATCAAGGCTTTCATAGCCATACCCCTGTTGTTCTTTGGCGCCACCGCTGCTGCCCATGCGCTGGCCAGAGGGGCTTATCATTTTGGGGTCAAGCTGGGAGACAAAAGTGTAAAGGATGACTATAAAGCTGCTGTCAAATGAAGTATCCTAAGATCAGAGAGCTAAAGGAAGCCGTGACTTCACTGGTAACACCCGCGTTTACTACAAAGTTTCCCGGTGAACCACATACCCCGTTTGAAAATTTCAGGGGAAAACCGGAAGTGGATGATAACCATTGCGTGGGTTGTGAAACCTGTGCCAATGTGTGTCCTTCCAACGCAATAACAATCCAGGACGATAAAAAGAGAGGGAAGCGGGTAATTACCAGGGATTATGGGAAATGCATATTTTGCGGCATGTGCCAGGAGCATTGTATTACCGGCAAAGGGGTGGTTTTATCAGATAAGATCTTCGACCTGTCTGTCTTTGAAAGAGATAAATTAGTTGAAAAACAGGAGAGGCAACTTGTCATCTGTAAACATTGTGATGCCATTATCACCACAGACCAGCACATTCATTACATGCACGATAAACTGGGTCCAAAAGCATTTGCTTCCACCCTCAACCTGAACCTTCTTAATGACAAATTGCAATTGGCCCGGAAAGAAGATACCGATGTGGAGATCAGAGACGGGTTAAAAAGAAAGGATATGTTTAATATCATCTGTCCCAATTGCATGCGATCCGTACTAATTAAATATATTTGATCATTGGTTCCGGATCTGACCGATATACTTGAAAAGGCCAACCGGTTGTTGTTTATCGGGGTGGGAAATGTATTGAAAAGTGATGATGGTGTGGGAGTGATCATCAGCAGGCACATCGTTGAAAGGCCACAGGTCAGCACACTCACCGTTGAAGTAAGCATTGAAAACTACATCGGCAAGATTAATTCCATGGATCCTGGAGAGATCGTGATCATCGATTGCATGGAACTTGGATCCGAACCCGGTACGTTTCGTTTACTAATACTCGACAAGTTGGAAGACATCACATTCAATACACACAATATTTCCCTGGCCCGGCTGGGTGATTTTTTTAACTACCCTACCTATGTGCTGGGAATCCAGCCCCAGAACATTGCATTTGGAGATGAATTATCTCCGCCCGTTCTTGAAGCTGCCAACAAGATCACAGATCAAATAAATCAAATCATAAACTAACCATGGCCAACAACTACTTTTGTCCCATTTGCAAAAGCAACATGAACATTGGAAGTTCACTTATATTCTCAGCAAAATCGCCCGATAATGAGAAGGGGCTCATTTTCCTGGATACGGAATTGGGCAATTATACCAAAAAGACACATCCCGACTTTGAACTTCATGAAGGTGTAGAGTACAAATTTTACTGTCCGGTTTGTCACGCCAAACTGAACAAGGAGGATAATCCCCACCTGGTGAAAGTGCACATGACTGACGAAAACGGAAAAATGTGTGAGGTCAATATTTCAAACATCATCGGTGAACACTGTACCTATAAAATTCAGGATAAAAAGGCAGAAGCTTTCGGGCCTGATGCGGAGAGGTACAGGAAATACATCGACCTTCCCACAGAGTACCACAAGTATTTATAAACAATAAGAAATCCTTCAATACAGCCATGCCCCGCAGATATGACTTCTGCGGGGCATTCCTTTATGAAGCTACAGATATCTTTTATGGGGCCGGATCATATATATTTCATAAATTCGTCGTTACAATTGAAGAACTGATAATTATGAAGAATATTTTTCAACCAGCCGCACGTATCCTGGCATGTCTCTGCCTTGTCATGGCCATCACACAACCATCCATGGCACAATCCACCATGCCGGAAATAATGGATACAGCCAGCATTGAATCCCAGCTGATCTACCTCCAGGAGCGAACCCGGATCTACAACGATTACAGGGCTATCCGGAATGATATCTTTCTCAGGATGAAAAAGAATGTCATGGATACACTGGTTGACACCAGGTTGGAAATCGCTCACCTGAACAGCAGGTTGACCGAGAGAAACTTCCAGATTGAAACCCTGAACACAGATCTGGCCAGGGTAAAAAATGACCGGGACCAGGCCATCAGAACCAAGGATAGTTTTTCCTTCTTTGGCATGCAGATGAATAAGATACTTTACAGCGCTGTAATGTGGATCATTGTACTTGGATTGGCCCTGTTGGCTGTGATCCTTGTCCTGTGGTTCAAGCGAAACCATGTGGTAACTGTCCAGACTAAAAAGGAATTGAAAAACACCCTGGAAGAATTTGACACCTACAGGAAAAATTCCCGTGAAAAACATGAAAAGCTGGTGGTCGCTCACCACAAAGAGGTTATGAAGCTGAAACGCAGCTAATTCATTCCTGAAATAAATCACCCATCATGCAAACCCGGAAAGAACTTATTGGATTTGTCGGACTGGGTGTCATGGGGAAACCAATGGCGCACAACCTGATTAAAGCAGGTTATTCACTGGTGGTTCACGATATTCAACCCGAACCGGTCCTGGAATTGGTTTCAGCAGGTGCCCTCCAGGGAAATTCTCCTTCCATGATCGCAAACCAGTGTGATGTGATCATCACCATGCTTCCGGACTCCCCACAGGTGGAAAAAGTTATTGGTGGCAATAACGGGATCCTCGAAGGCGCAAAGGCGGGTAGTATCATCATCGATATGAGCTCTATCTCACCGCTGGTAGCTAAAAAGCTATCAAAAGCAGCCGCTGAAAAAGAGATAAAAATGCTAGACGCTCCGGTGAGCGGAGGGGAACCAAAAGCCATTGACGGAACGCTCTCCATTATGGTGGGTGGAGACGAGGATGTGTTCAATGAGGTGAAAAACATATTGCTTTCCATGGGGGCATCAGCCCTGCTTATTGGAAAATCAGGGAGTGGAAATATTGCCAAGCTGGCCAATCAGATCATGGTGGCACTACACCTTGCAGCCATGTCAGAGGCCATGGTATTTGCAGAAAAAGCCGGGGTTGATGCCGAAAAAGTATTTCACGCAATCAAAGGAGGTCTTGCAGGCAGTACCGTATTGAATGCCAAGATGCCATTGGTTCTGGATCGCAATTTCAAACCTGGAGGTTCCATCAGGATGCATACGAAAGACCTTATCAATGTGCGTGACACAGCCCTTGAGATCGATGCACCGATTCCATTAACGACACAGGTTATGGAGTTCATGAAAGCCCTGAAGGCAGATGGAAAAGATGGCGACGACCATGGCGGACTGATTCAGTACCATGAAAAACTGGCAGGTGTAGTCGTTCATAAAAAACACTAATTCTCACCTGTCTGCCGGTCAGCCCGAACCACTTGAATAGAGTGCAACCTCATTTTTTCGCTGGTTGGCGCTCATGATAAAATCTACCGGCCCATGAGAAAAAACCTGGGTTTGAGTCGGGCCGGCCTCTTCTTCGATAACTTCACGGTTTACAACGCCTTTTGATAAGTCATTTACAGTAAATGTTTCAAGTGACATCGACCCACTTCTGTTCCCCACCACAATGAGGGGTTTTCCGTTGAACCTGCCACTGCTAAGGCCGTGACCAAAAGAGAGTGTATCATTGAAGTTTAGTTCCCAGTCTGATCCTTTTCTCTTATAAATATTCAGGGTGTTTCCATGGAAAGGTTCGATGGTCACCAGTTCATTTGTTCCATCCCCGTCGAGATCAATAAATGTCATTTCACTCACCTCCTTTTCAAACAGTGTCCTGGTTGTCCAATGACCATTTCTTGCGGGCTCTATAGAAAAGATTCCTTCAACCCCTGAAACACAAATGGATTCTTTCCCATCCATGATGGTCTTTATCATACCGTGGTTTCTTGTGAGACCCGAATCCGCGATTTTCGAATCCCAGGGAACATTCACCATGTCTTCCAATGAAATCACATGTACTTCCCCTGGCCTGGACCAGTCTGCCGGATTCTCCTTATGCCTGCTCACAGAGGCGGTTACCAGAAAAACCTCCCCGGACCGGCTGATAAATTCACACCTGTGGGCAAAGGGAAGATTCAGGGCCTTTTTTGTATTCCAGCCCTCATCCGTTTTCTGATGTACGAACAGGCCTGCTTCCTTTCCAATAAATGGAGGAAACAACCCCATGACAGAAACAAAGGTGTCTGGCTGTCCGGGCACAGGAACAAAGCTCATCATCCCCCCCGGGCATCCATCTACCTTACTTTGTTGACATGTATCCATATCGTACAGGAGCACCATTGGTTCTGTCTCAGATCCTGCACCCACAAAAAATCCGGCCCCGGTTTGAAATGCATTGGCGGTATATACATTCTTAATGTTCAGTATTGTTCTTTTTCTTAACATAACCCCAGAAGATTTTCAAAATATAATACAATGCGTCTATTAAATTATTATGAATTAAATGTAATAAATACGAGTGGATATTAATAATTTGTCAGGATAGCCTAACTTAATCGACAATTGAAATACAATCTTCAAAATGCATGCGTTGCAAGACATAAGTACCGTGGATTTTTCAGATCAGGAAACCCTTTCCATTGAGCAATTCATAACAATGGACCTCCGGGCCATGAAAGAATATTTCCTGCCCGTTGAGCTAATGATGGAAAATGCCGGTTTGCAACTGGCCCGGATGGTAACCTTGCATGCATCCGGAAACAGCAAAATATTGATCGGCGTGGGAGTTGGAAATAATGGTGGAGGTGGATTGGTGGCTGCCCGAAGGCTTGCAGGTTGGGGTTACCGGGTTAACCTGGATATTCCGGATTCCCACCTGAAACCCATTCCTGCATCTCAACTGAACAGAGCCATTGCGTTTGGAGCAATAAACGATTCCATTGACCATCCCGATATTTTTGTTGATGCTTATTTTGGTTTCTCACAGAGGCTTCCGCTTCCGGGAGTCTTCCAGAATGCCATTAAGCTGGCCAACAAAAATAAGTCATTAAAGATTTCCCTGGACCTTCCATCGGGATTTGACAAGAAAACCGGGGATTCATTATTCAAACCGGATATCATCCTGACCCTTGCAGCTCCAAAAACTGAATTACTCGAATCCCCTGTTGTGGCTGATATTTATGTAGCTGATATTGGCATTCCTCTTCAGCTCTATGAGGATCTTGGAATTTCACAGATCCCGTTTTTTAAATCCGGTATTGTTCGTCTTGCAGGTAAAAATGAAAAACATCATGAAACAAAATAGTCAACACCTTATTAATTCATAAATTATGCAGTGGTATATTCCAATTACTATTATTCCGGGCATCGGGCTGATTGTTCTTTCAACATCCAACCTGCTGATCGCGCTGAACAGTGAAATCTCCTCCTTGAATAAGGAAAAAGAGAAATACCATCAGATCATTGCTTTGAAAATAGCCCAGTTAAAAAGATTGAATTGGGCCATGGTTTTACAATACACAGGAATATTACTATTTCTTGTTTCCGGCATCCTGGCTGCCCTGACCGATCCAATGGCTGTATATGTAAATATCTCCATGATAACCGGGGTTGTTGTTTTCCTTGTTGCCATTGCTTATTTGATATCGTACGGCTTCAGGTCCATTAATATCAGGCAAAAACACTTAAATTTATAGCAAATGAACAACATACCTGTACTGCACGTCACCGAGGAATCCCTTGCTGAAACCTATGAAGCGGCCCTTCTGAAACTCTATCATGAAGGAACCCGGTTTAAGACCCAGTATGACAAACCGGGCGATCCGTTAAGTCTTGATTGTACCATGAATGCCACTGTGCTCAATCCTGAAAGCGATCCCATGATACACCAGGCTTTTCCCGGAGGAATCGATGACCTCAAAGAATATGTGATGGAATTAAAGGGTTTCAAGGATCACTGGGTAAAAAACATGAACGATCCGGGAGATACCCGCTGGGAATATACCTATCACGGCAGGCTTCAACGCTATGGATCGTGGAAGGAGACGGTGGAGGCAGATGGGGTAAAAGTCCGGAAGGATGTGGGGTTCCAGGTAGACCAGGTTGAACATGTCATACAGAAACTGGTGGATCAGCCTTATACCAGACAGGCCCAGATGATTACCTGGATGCCCAACCATGACCTGCAGGTGTATGATCCTCCCTGCCTGCAATCGCTCTGGTACAGGATCCTGGAAGATGAGGCCGGCATTCAGTGGCTGAATTGTAACATCCGTTTTCGCAGCAACGACGCATGGGGTGCCAGTTTTATGAACATGTTTGGATTCATTCAGTTCAACCGGGAGGTGATCGCCGACGAAATTGCCCGCAGAAGCGGGAAGGAAATTCGCCTGGGCCGAATGAACTGGCAGGCAGATTCCTACCACATCTACGGACGGGATATCGCGCAGGCAAAGGCCATGCTGTTCGACCGGCTGGATTCGATGACCCTTGAAGAACGAACCTTCAATTTTTATGATGATTTTATCAGGGAGATGTATGAGCAGGCCGAGCAGGCTGCATTAATAAAAATCAGGAAGTATGACGAGGAACATTCTGAAAAATAAAATCCTTTAATAAATCTCTCAGCTCAACCGGATCCGAATAATCATGCATTGCCACAACCACGTCCGCTTCCCTGATCCATTGCAGATCCCGGTCATGTATAGCACGGTCAGACAGTACCCTGTCCCTGCTTTGAATCTCATTGTCATCCCCCAGGTGTTCGGTCAGTACCCGTCCATGAACCTGGAGCTGTTTAATGAGCGTTTCATAGGTGGAAGCAAGCTCTCTTCCTCCCCTTATGGAACCGCAGAAATAAATTTTTCCCATTTGTGACTTTTTAACCCCCTTTAAGATGCAACTTAATCAATATTTCCTGTCTTTTCATTATATTGGTATTTCAAAATCTCAACATTTTAATTAATTTGCCTCCAGGCAATTAAAAATTTTAAGGAGATGAAAAAAGATGTTCAAAGCAATGCCCCCGCAAGCGCTGTTTACGGGGTTGGGCTCATAGGAGCAGCTGTTTATTTTATTTCCACCGCCACAGGTTTCTGGATCGGTGTCCTGGGTTTCCTGAAGGCACTGGTCTGGCCGGCATTTCTGGTCTATGAAGCATTCAAGGCGCTGGGAGCATAGTTCATTCTGATTTAAATCTGTATCCAATCCCTACCCTGATCCGGTTTCTTGCAAAATCCCATTTACAGAGCAAGGAGGCCTTTTTGTAGATATAATAGATCCCCAGATCGAGACCATAATCGATTTGAAGGGAGGTGGCATCGTAATAGATGTCATAACCTCCTTCATCATAATACCGGAGCTTTCTGTAGTCCGGGCCATAGTAAATCTTGAATCCGGTAATCAGCCCGGCCCTGTGATTGTCCAGCATTAAAAAATATCCTGAAAATCCCAGGTTTGCATTAGAAAAACCAAAAGAAGCATTATGTGTTTTATTGGTTATGCACGAGTGGTCAGGATATTGAAAATAAGTACTAACTCCAAGGTTTATCCCCAGGTGTGAGCGGAAGAGATAGCAAGCTTCAATCCCCGGAGTGACCATATATTTCGAATACCCGGAACTTATCCAGCCCAAAGGTTCTCCAGCTTTAACACCAGGTGTAATCAGGATGATACAGATAATCAATATATTGTTAATACCCCTCATTCAACCCTACAATAATTTCTTTCACGATTTCATTTCTCTTCCGGTTTACAGATACGATCTTATCTATGGAGGATTCCCACTGCCATCCAGGTAATGTATTCCATTTCTCCTGATGCATTGGGTACTCTTCCTCAAGGTTATCCTTCATTTCCATGATGATCGTCTCTACCCTGTCGGGATCAAAAACGGTTTCAATGAAAAATAGATATCTTGAAAGAAATTCCTGCCTGAAATCATCATTCAGGATCAGATTGTTAAAAATGAAGAAGCCGGGATTCTTATCAGGATTTGTAGGTTCACCATAAAGATCTCCTATCCAGACATCATGTACATGCCTGGATAAAAATGCTACATCATGATCGAAAGCGATCCATCTCCATTTGCGATACTGACTCTCTTCCCTGTTCTCCCGCCACCATTTGCTGTTAGTTACCGGCCAGTCCCTGTTACCAATGTATGTTTCGATGATGGTATAATCGATCAGGTTTCCAATATCAATACGCCCTGCAATCGTTAAGTAGTTTTCCGCAACCGACAGATCATTGTCTCTGATAAAGTCAATCACATCCCGGAGAAAAGCATCGCTGGAACCATCATCCACTTCCGGGGAGAGGGGCGATCCTTCAAGCAGGTCCACCAGATCATCATCCACATCATAATGGAAACGGAAATGGTGAGGAGTAATCATCTCTCTCAGATTGTGTATGCCCCAATACTCGTTGTTTAAATAGAGTACGGAAGGCCTGTAGGCCTGGAAATCCACACGAGCATGGTCTTCAATAATTCTAATAACTGCTGCATCTTTCAGTTGTGTCAGGCCAAAATCATTTCCCGAATTTCTCAAAAGTAACCGCTTATATCTTTCTGTACCCGATCCGGGAAAGAGGGGATAGGTAAGAGATGAATTGCCATATTCCCTTCTCCAGTACAATCCAATGGATTTCATGGCTTTTTCACGACTACAATTACCCTTTATCCTTAATCCAACCTGTTCCTCGAAAGCCGCAGTCTCTTCACCGGAAGGAAAAAATCTAATACGTGCAGGATATTCCCAGTCCCTGTTATAATTGGCCGGGAAAGAATTCATACAATTCTTAGAAATTCCGTTATTACCAATAACGTATAGTCCGGAATCAGGTGACCATAAATATTTTTCATCAATGTCGATCTCTATGATGGGAAGGTTATGCTCGTAACCAATGAATGCCTCATCTTTTTCACAGGAGCTGAAAAAAAATATGATACCTGATAGCAATATACTGATTAGTCGTGTCGACCGCCACATATAATCAAAGATAGCGTAAGTCACAGGATCTCTCATCATCTGATATAAAATCCGTGAAGATAGATGTTCCCAGCATCAGTTATAAAATTGAATTCTAGAGAATTATCCATCATTATGACCAGTAGTCACTGGATTATCGTACCTTCGCGCCCTAATTTATTATTATGAACTTTAAGGACTTAGGACTTCAAGATGATATACTGAAGGCCGTGAATAAACTCGGGTTTGAGAATCCGTCGGAAATACAGGAAAAAGCAATTCCTGTTCTTTCATCAGGAAAAAAAGATTTTGTTGGGCTTGCTCAAACCGGTACAGGAAAAACAGCCGCTTTTGGTTTACCGCTCATTCAACACACTGATTTTTCCAATAAACAAACACAGGGCCTGGTGATCTGCCCTACCAGGGAGCTCTGCATGCAACTTACAAAAGACCTGGTGGCCTTTGCGAAATTCCAGAACAATCCCAACATTGTTCCGGTATATGGAGGATCCAGCATTGATGAGCAGATCCGACGGATAAAGAAAGGAGCGCACATTGTCGTTGCAACACCGGGCAGGCTGCTGGATCTGATCAATAGAAAAGCCGTCAAGTTAAAGACCGTTCAGTGGGTCATTCTGGATGAAGCCGATGAAATGCTCAATATGGGATTTAAAGAGGACATTGATTCCATATTGGAACAGACACCCGACAATAAAAGGGTTTGGCTATTTTCTGCAACCATGCCTAAAGAGGTGCGAAGAATCGCAAAAAACTACATGGAGGACCCGGTGGAAGTAGTTGTAGGAAAGCAAAATAGTGTGGCCGACAATATTGAACACCGGTACTATATGATGAAGGAGAGGGACCGGTACTATGCGTTGAAAAGAATACTCGACTATTATCCGGATATCTTCGGATTAATTTTCTGCAGGACCCGAAGAGAGACAGGGTCAGTTTCTGAAAAACTGGAGAAAGAAGGTTACAATGTGGTTGCATTACACGGAGACCTGTCTCAGGGTCAAAGAGATGCAGCCATGAACAAATTCAGGGAGAGAACGGCCAGGATTTTAGTAGCCACGGATGTGGCAGCCAGGGGTATTGATGTTGAGGACATAAGCCATGTGATCCATTATAACCTGCCTGATGAAACAGAAAACTACACACACAGAAGTGGGCGAACTGCCAGGGCGGGAAGGTCCGGAATTTCAATCGCGTTGATTAATACAAGAGAAATGTATAAAATCCACCAGGTTGAAAAGATGATTCAGTCCAGCTTAGAATATACCCGGATACCCGATGCGGAAGATATCTGTGAGAAACAGATGTATGCCCTCATGGACAAGGTGGTAAAAACGCCTGTGGATGACGAGGCCATTGAACGTTACTGGCCCGTTTTTTATGAAAAATTGAAAGGCATTCCCGCAGAAGATATCGTCCTGAAATTCATTTCAGCTGAATTAAATTCCTTCCTGAGCTACTATAAAGGTGCAGGAAATCTGAATGCGGATCAGGAAAAAGGCAAGGGGAGAAAAGAGCGCGATAAAAGAGAGGGCAGGGGTGACGGACATAACAGAAACCTGGCAGGTGCAAAACAGCGTTTCTTTATCAGCCTGGGAGAGAAGCAAAACATGAATAAAGGTGCCCTTGTAAGGCTGGTTTGTACTGAATCGGGCATATCAAGCAACCAGGTGGGGAGGATCGATATTCATCCCGGTCACTCCTTTTTCGAAATTGATGAGGCCGTCGGATATAAAGTTTTATCCAGGATAGATGAAGGGGTTTATGAGGAAAAATCGTTTCATGTATCCCTCTCCAGGGATAAAATGCCCAGGGAAGGATATAAGGGCAAGAAAAAAAGGCGATGATAGAGATAGGAAGGTATTCTGAGTTAAAAATTTTAAGGCAGGCAAGTGTAGGTCTGTACCTGGGAGATAAATCAGGTGAAGAGGTGTTGCTTCCTAATAAATATTGCTCCGAAACCATGAAGCCGGAGGATACAATTGAAGTGTTTGTTTATCGCGATTCCGAGGGCAGAAAAATATCCACCACCCTGACTCCTAAAATTATATTCAATGAATTTGCATTGCTGCAGGTTTCGGCCGTGTCAGGCGTAGGAGCTTTTCTGGATTGGGGGCTGGAAAAGGAGCTGATGGTTCCATTTAGAGAACAAAGACAAAAGTTGGAAAAGGGAAGGTGGTATATCGTATACCTTGATCTAGATAAAAAAACAGACCGTCTTTATGCCAGCAATAAGGTTGAGAGATTTCTTCAAAATGATGATGTTTCATTAAAGGAAGGTGAAGAGGTTGATTTGCTGGTATTGCAGAAAACAGATCTTGGATTTTCGGTTATTGTAAACAATGCACACAAAGGATTAATTTTTGAAAACGAGATCTTTAAAGAACTCAATATTGGAGATAAGCTAAGCGGATATGTGAAGAAAATCCGTGAAGACAATAAAATTGATATTTCGATTCACCCCATTGGATATAAGAATTTTAATGATGCTAATAGTGAACTTATTTACAGTATTTTAATAGAAAACAATGGGTTTTTATCCATAACGGATAAGAGCACTCCGGACGAGATTTACACGCAATTTGGTATCAGTAAAAAAGCTTTCAAGAAATCCATAGGAGCCCTGTATAAAGATCGGAAAATAACCATTCGGCCTGATGGTATTAAGTTGATTTAAGGACAGCTTAATATGGAATAATCCTAACATTCATTTAGATGCAAATATAAAATCTTTTGGTAGTTAGTAAATATTAACTAACTTTGTTGCGAATGTTTAAATGAAAAGATGAGGTGAACGCCTCACTTAAAAATGATGAAAACAGTTACATCGGTTGAAGAGTTATTCAATATTGAAATTTCAAAAAGTGAACGCTTGCGTGCGCTCATTCTGATTGGACTGTTGGGACTTGAAGCCCTATTCCTGCTCATCATTTACTTCTGTTATAGTGAAGAATATCTTCAGGTATTTAATACCCGGATTTCGATCTATGCCATCCTGATTTTTACAGTAATCATGATCGTTTATGAATCTTTGATTCATAATTTACTGGGGGAAAAAAGCAAATTTCAATCTGTGAATCCAAGGTTGTTCAGCTACTTTAACAGCTTTTCTGAAATCACCTTGCTCAGCATTCTTTTAATATTCATAGTCGAATATTCAAACCAGACCTTTATTCTTCAGTCACCGGTCACTTTAACCTATTTCATTTTCATCATTCTCTCCACATTCAGGCTCAACATAAGATTATCGATATTCGCAGGGACCCTGGCTGCTGTTGAATTCATTCTTATCTCCATTTATTATTCAACCTATTTTTCAAACACACCTGTTGATCTGGCTCATCCGGACCTGACAGGGATGCAGTATCTGGGACAGGGTGCAATTATGATAATCGCCGGAATAGCAACTGGTTTTGTTGCCGATCATATTAGAAAGAAGATGGTAATATCATCGAATAATATAAAAGAAAAAAACGAGGTCATTGATCTTTTCGGACAACAGATATCGCCACAAATTGCCGACAATATTTTAAAAAATAACAATGAACTTTCCGGAGCAAGAAAACAAGTTTGCATTATGTTTCTCGATATACGCAAGTTCACTCCATTTGTGGAACAGCATGAACCTGAAGAGGTCGTTGCATACCTTAATACGTTGTTTGGTTTTATGATCGATATAGTACAATCTCATCACGGAGTGATCAATCAATTTCTCGGGGATGGATTTATGGCAACCTTCGGTGCACCGGTTTCAATAGGAAACAGCAGTCAACAGGCCACTGAAGCATCACAGGAGATCATTGACAAATTAACCAGTGAATTTAATAAAGGAACCATTCCAAATACCCGCATAGGCATTGGGCTTCATTATGATGAGGCTGTAACAGGAAATATTGGCTCATCCGTCCGCAAGCAATACTCAATTACGGGCAAAGTGGTTATAATGGCCTCACGAATCGAACAATTGAATAAGAAATATAACACCTCCTTACTTATATCAGAGGAGGTGTATAATCAACTAAACAGTGTCACCCGAAGTACATTTACTGTGCTTGGATCTTCAAAAATTAAGGGAAGTGAAAAACTGGTTTCCCTGTACAAATCTCTCAAAGAATAAAGTATAAATCAAAAAATATATGTATTACTTAAAACACAAAATTATGCTTAAACCAATGTTGACAATATCCTTAATCCTATTATTTACATCCGTTCTATTTGCTCAGGAAGCTGACATAAGTGGTGGAAAATATAGACGACCCAACAAACTGGATATTGAAATATTTGAAAACAGCGGGAAGTATTTCGGGAAAATAATTGCTTTGAATGGATTTGAAAACGGAGAACTGAATGATATCAAAAATCCCGATCGCTCTCAACGCAATGATCCTTTATTAGGAAAGGTTATCATTGAAGACCTGGAATATGACAAGGCTGAGAAAAAATGGATAAACGGCAGTATGTACGGTGCAGAAA
>SDBV01000725.1_pt1 | contig 47699 bp, 33 predicted proteins | sample 2277081 | NCBI WGS metagenome assembly SDBV01 (sample SAMN10402039, study PRJNA504765) | marine sediment metagenome | isolation source: marine sediment core GS10_PC15, 223 cmbsf | place: Arctic Ocean: Southern Knipovich Ridge | collected 2010
GATGTTTTTGATGGTAGGATTATCTGTATGTAACAAGGACACTAAAGCTAGAACCATACCGCCTTTATATCTGATTGACCAACTTGGTCGAGAGTATGAAGCCAGCAGTAAAGGGTGGGCTATGAAAGGTACAATTGGTTCATTAGACAGCTTAAATCCTAATGTTGAAAAGGTTGGGGGGGTAATTTTTGATGTTCCCAAGGATAACAATTACAAGCTTAAAGTTTCTGGCGGGTATTGGTCGGATGAAAATGCATTTATAGAGTTGTTGCCTAAAGCGAAACGTTAACAAATAAACGGGTGGCCTGCGGCAAAGCAAACGTGGCCACACAGAATATAGAGAAAATTAACTTGAAAGGAATAATAATGTCAAAGAATAATTTCAGGCCCGGAAAATTTTATGATTTTGAAATAGTAAATGAGTTTAATAAGATTATTGGGAAAATTCGCATAAAGCCAAGTGGTATATTATGGAAACCGAAAGGTTCACACTATTGGCTGGGAGTAAATCTAGAAAAGTTTGCTACCTTTATGAAAGATAACGGTAACAAACAAAACCACTAGCTTTAAGAAATCGCCTGATTGTAAACTTACATCAAGTATTTGCAAGCTTATATCGTGGTGTTGCGAAAAAAGACAACAGGATTGAGCCGAAAGGGTAGAACATGAAGAAGTCTCGTTTTGCAGTGATCATTATATTAGTAGTTGTTGCTGTTTGTTTTGCCGGGGCCTCTCCAAAATGGACGGTACAGGAAAGCTGGCAAAAGAAAATACGAAAAGGTTTGACCGAGAGAGCGGTTACAAAGATCCTTGGTGAGCCTAAATATATTCTTAGGGGCAGTCGTCGCACCTCATATCTATACCAAATTGAACCAGTCATTCAAAAGAACAAGAAAAGCAATATTCCAATCCATAAAAGGAAATTGCCGCTTTCTTTGTCGGTCAACAGCCGTTCTTGTGGGTTCGTGATTTTTCAGCACAAAGCAAAAAACAACGCCATAAGGGGAGGGAAAAATCCTATTACAAAACCCAGAATGCTTGTAGATGAATGGAAAGAACCCGATTTTTCAAAATGCAAAAATATTTCGGTAGAGATACCCGTTAAACTTAAACCAAAGTGTAAACTTGAAAAATGGCAAAAAGAAAAAAGTTGGTCGAGGCTGGCTATCAACATGAGTATTAACGCGGTGGCCCGTATACTTGGACCGCCTCAATCTGAAAAAGAAAAATCTGATTACACATATTTTTATTACGGTGATATTAGTGGTTTTGGGGAATTATGTTTCAGCAAAAAGGGGCAGTTGACCTTTTGGAACGAACCTTTCTGGCAGGATATTAAAGCGAGGCTTTATGAACCTTTTGAAAAACAAAAAGAGAAAGTACAAATAAAGGAAATTGTTACGAAAAATGAAGAAGATGGTGTTACTTACTCAATTATTAATTCCGATACATATCTTGATTACAAGCGAAGCCTTGATGTTCGGTTGAACAAAAAGGTATCTGAAAAGACTCTACGAGCCATTGCACTCAAGCTAAAGGGACAAGATTCACGGAGCTATAAACGAACTTTTATCTGCTATCTACTTCCAGGCATGGAAGTAGGTGCAGGTGCGTGGGCCACTACACACTTTAATCCCAATCTAGAAGTTAAAATACTTGGGCTCACAGTTGAACAGGAGAACGCTCTTAAGCAATCGTCCGATGACCCATCGCGAGAGGTAATCGGCATTTGGCTAGATGAAAGCCCATTCATTGGCAGTAGGGTTACAATATTTGGCAAAGATGGCAAGCTATTCATGGAAAACAAGTATAAAGATGGGAGTATCGGTAAGACGGAAATAGCTGAAAAGTTGTCAGGTCGCAAAAGAACATTTCGAAGTAAAAAAGGAAGCAGCACAGGTGAGTTTTATTTGATTGATAAACAAGGTAATTTGCAAATGTGGGACGAAGAAGGTTTAATATATATGGCAAAGAAAATTTGAAAGGATGTGTTTTATGGCTAAGGCTTCTAAGAAGGTTATTGAGCGTTTGACCAAGTCGGTTAAGAAGTATCAGAAGATAATGGCTACGGCGAAGGCGAGGGATGTTAATGAGTCTAATACTGTGGCTATCATTACTGATGTTCTGGCTGATGTTTTTGGTTATGACAAGTATATGGAAATTACCAGCGAATTTGCGATAAGGAATACTTATTGTGACCTTGCAATAAAGATAGACGATAAGGTTCAATTTCTTATCGAAGTTAAGGCTATCGGGATCAAACTTAAGGAGGCGCACTTAAAACAAGCCATTGACTATGGCGCTAATAAGGGGATTGAGTGGGTTATCCTAACCAACGGTATTGACTGGCAGATATATCGTATTAAATTTGAGCAGCCAATCAACTATGACCTGGTCTGCTCTTTTGATTTCTTAGAGATTAGCACCAGAAAAGATAGGGATCAAGATACATTGTTTATGCTGTCAAAAGAGGGCTTGTCTAAAGAATTTAGAGATGATTATTATAAGCGGGTTCAAAGTGTTAACCGCTTTATTATCAGTGGATTAATGCTTAATGATGTGGTTCTTAACGCTATACGAAGAGAACTTCGCAGGATGACGGAAGGACTTAAAGTTGATGTTGTTGAGATAGGGCAGATCGTAAAGGAAGAGATTCTCAAACGTGACCTTGTGGAAGGTGAGGAAGCGAAAGCGGCGTTGAGTCGGGTTAATCGTTTCTATAAAAAGCAAAGTAAGTCAGCGAAAAAGAAAGCGTCAAAGGGAAGTGGTGCTAAAGAAAAGAAATAGTGGGCAGTGTGAAACAGTAGTGGCGCTAACGGTTTGTGTGTTTTTTTGCGGCTTATTCATCGAGTTGACAACATAAATCCGCGATTGGAAAGCATCTTACGTTTCATGTTGTCAACTCAACGAACGCGCCTTTGACAGTGTTGTTGCAGAGAGTTTGCGTTTGAGCGGTTAGAATGGGGAAGAATCAAATATGTGGACTGAGTGGAAGGACAGCTTTGCCATGCTATTATCAAATCCCGATAACCGTATTTGCAAGATTGGTAAGATTGGACACGACCGAGCAATAGCAAATGAAGAAACCTCCTTAGAAAAGGAGCACAAGGAAGACGTTTATGGGAGATAATCGGAAAAGTTAGAGGACGGGTGGCCTGGGTTTAATGAAGGCAATGGGGAAGTTGAAAAGGGGTATCCGAAATTTCTGGTTGTTTCTGAAAGTACCGGAAAAAAAGGGACAGGTACAACCTGCCTTCGGCAGAACGTAGCCAGTCCCAGTTTTTCCTCGACTTCGCTCAGGATGACAGTTCCGGGGCCTGCGGGGTTAAATGATTTGGGATCGCTTTGCGATGTTTAGTTTAATTTACCGCATGGGCGTGGGTGGTCGTGGGAAACCGCTGATTTTGAGCGATTAAAGGGGGGAGTTTAGTTTTTAGTCCTCCTACGGCGGATCTTCGACCTTTAGTATAAGGATATGGCTGAGGGGGGTTAAAATGACCAAATTGTGCTTTTTTTCTTGACAAAAGGGTTGTTTTAGGGTAAAATAGTGGGTGGAGAATAGAGTTGCAGGGGTGGCTTTGGAAAAGGTTGGGTGACCCTCAAATTCCCTCTAAATTCATCGAGGGGACCGGTAATTTTATTACACAATACGGCGGTTGGAACCGCCCTAAACTTAATGTTTATAATTTCGGAGAGGAAGGGTACTATGGGATGTATCAAGGGCGTTCGGGCCGGGTTTGTATTGGCGGCTATAGTGATGTTGTTTTTATCGTCGGGTGTTTCTGAGGCGGTGCCATATCCGCCTGATAGTCTGAGTAGTTCTTATCAGGCTGCGGCATCTTATATCAGTACCCAGAGCGGGGTTAGTAAAGGCTATTGCGTAGTCTTCGGAGCGGGCGAGGGTCGTCTGGCTTACGAGTTGTCGCTACTGCAAACTGATGTTCGGTTTCTCGGTGTCGAGGACAATAGCTCTCAGGTTGACTCGGGTCGAGTTGCTCTGAACGGCGAGGGGATTTACGGGCACAAGATCCGGCTCCATAATGATTCACTGACGGCTGTTGACTATCGCGATTATGCCGGTGCACTGGTTATTTGCGATTCTGTTATTGCCGACGGCACTTTGCCGGGCAGCGCTTCTGAGATGTTCAGGATGGTTCGCCCGGCGGGCGGTATCGCGATCATCGGTCAGCCTTCTGGTTGTCCGAGTCCAATGAGTCAATCATCTTTGGAGAGTTGGCTTGACGCGGCGTCGTTAACTTATACGATCACTAATAATGCCAGCGGTATATGGGCTCGTATTGATCGCGGTGCTTTGACCGGCGCCGGTGACTGGGATCACATGTGGGGCAACATCAGCAATACCGGCTGCAGCGAAGATACGCTGAGCGGCAATAGCGGTAAGGTTCAGTGGTGGGGCGAACCGGGGCCTCGTCCTCTGATCAATCGTCACCATCGCCCTATGGCCGCACTGGTCAAAGGCGGACGCATGGTTGTTCCAGGGATCGATGATATCCACTGCGTCGATGCTTACAACGGCGCTGTTTTGTGGACGCTGACTAATACGGGTGAAACACGAATGGCGATCATGCGGGATGCCGGCAATATCGCATTGGCGGACGATTATGCTTATATCGTCAACAATAATGGCTGCAGGAAAGTGGACATGGCTACGGGAAGCGTTGCCGATACTTACACTGTCGCAACCGGCGGTAGAGATTGGGGATATGTCGGAGTTACAGGCGATTACCTGATCGGCAGCGAGCAGATCAACAATGCTTCCATTCGCTCAGGCCAGTTAGATTACGGAACATGGGCCTATGCTTATGGCGGCTATCAGGAAGCTGTTACCAGCAAGAAGTTATTCTGCAAGAACCGTAACACCGGCAGCACGATCTGGACCTATGATAACAGCAGTAACGGCGTTATTGTCAATCCGACGATCTGTGCCGGAGACGGATACGTCTATTTTGTTGAATTTATCAGCACCTCGGCGAAAAATGATTCCGATGGAAGAGTTAGTATAAACGCCCACTGGAATCAAGCTAAGATCACTAAGCTCAATATCACCAACGGCAATGTCGTTTGGTCACATCAGAAGGATACATCTGCCGCGCATATCCTGCATCTTATGTACAAAGACAGCAAGTTAGTTCTCACTTCCTGCAATGGCGGTTCAACGGCCTATTATAACACCTTTGTATACAATGTCTCTGACTGCAGCCTTGTCTGGTCGGATGGCGTTGAGTCCGGGCAATCTATTGGCGGTGACCACGGTGAGCAGGATAAACACTCGATGATCATCGGCAGTGTGGTCTATAACAAGTGGGGCAGCTACAATTTGAGTACCGGGGCCAATGCCGGGAGAACGTGGGGTACCTCAAACTGTGCAGACTATTCTGCTTCGGCTAATTACATCTACACACGCAATGGCGGACTGGCTTATGCTTATGGCAAAAGTTCCGGAGGCGGCTATATGTGCACGGAGATGCGGACGGGGTGCTATATCAGTATCATCCCGGCGGGGGGGTTAACCTTGCTGCCGCCGTACAGCGCCGGCTGCACCTGCGGGACATACACCTTGCAGACGACCGTGGCGTGGAGACCGTAATTCGTCATGAAAACTACAAATTAAAAGGGCGACAAAATCGCTCTTAACCTGATAACTTGAGGATGAGAAGATGAAAAGAATAAACAAGTTTGAGACTATTACTTTACTGATACTATTATTGGCGCTGAGTGTTCCTGCGATGGGGGTGGATTGGCCCACGCGTTTGTACGATGCGAATCGCAGCGGCGCTACTACCGAACAGATCTCACTGCCAGCTGTCCAATCGTGGGTTTATACTGACGGTCAGGGAGTTAAGCCGGCGTGGACGCAATCTCCCGCGACGCATGACTATTGGCAGGGATATTACAACATCGGCGCCCGGCAGGATTTTGACCGCTGTATGGACGTAGCTGCGGTAGGCAGTTACATCTATTTCGGTTCCTCTGCCAGTGATACGGTTACATGTCTCAATGCCGATACGGGTGCGGTGGTCTGGACGTTCTTTGCTAACGGGCCGGTACGTTTTGCACCCTATGTCGATAGCGGCAAGGTCTATTTCGGCAGTGACGACGGTTATGTTTATTGCCTGAATGCTGCGACCGGAGCGGAGGACTGGAGCTACAGGCCTGGTGCTTCTGACGCTAAGGTCTGGGGTAACCAGAATATGATATCAACCTGGCCGGTCAGAAGCGGCGTAGTTGTCGCTGACGGTTATGTTTATTACACAGCAGGTATCTGGCCGTCGGAGGGGATGTATGTCGGCAGGGTCAATGCCTCTACGGGTTCCAGCGGTTGGAAAACGTCAGCTTCACATCCGCATCAGGGGTACCTGCTTCGCGCTGGAAGTTATCTGTATTGCCCCAGCGGCAAGACATATCCGAGTTCTTATAATATTAGTAACGGCAGTCTCAAAGGCAATTACAGCGCACACGGTAGTCGCGATGGCGGCTCGTGGGGTTTGATAACTGCTGATAATCAGGATTACTGGTGGGGTCCGTCGTATGATCCTACCAATAACTGGACCTTCAGAATGAATGCCACGAATCCCGGCAACAATTACGATGTTTACGACTATGCTATTACTTTCATGGCTGAGGACGGTACGAACATCTATTATGTTACCGACGATAACAGGGTGGTCAAGAAGAGCAGCAGCGGTTTTGGTGCGGTCTGGAGCAAGAGTTATTCCTATCCGCATTCGGTTATTGTTGCCGGCAACGATGTCTTTGCCGGCGGTGACGGGCAGATCGCGGCTTTTAATACTTCCAATGGAACCCGCACCTGGACAGCGACCGTTACGGGTAAGGCATACGGACTGGCTGCGGCCAATGGCAAGCTCTTTGCCAGTACCGACGCCGGCAAGATATATTGCTATGGTGTTGTAACCGAGCCTCCCGGCGCGGCGAGCAATCCCAGCCCGGCCGACGCGGCAACGGGTGTGTCAACTCTGGCGAGTCTGAGCTGGGATGGCGGCAGCGGGGCAGGCAGTCATGACGTATACTTTGGCGTCGATGCTACTCCGGATGCCGGTGAGTTCCAGGGCAACCAAACTGAAACCAGTTACACTCCGACACTGGCGGCGACCACTACATATTACTGGCGCGCCGATGCCGTTAATAGTTTTGGCACTACGACGGGTCCGGTATGGAGCTTTACGACCGGAGCCGAAACCGATCCGCTGGAAGTGGGGCTGATCGGATATTGGCCCATGGATGAAAATTCTGGCTCAACTGCTGCTGATGATTCCATTAACAGCAACGACGGTTCCATCAGTGGCGCAAGTTGGACGACTGGAAAATTCGGTTCGGGGCTGGACTTCAATGGCACCAGCGATTACGTTGACTGTGGCAGCGATGGCAGTTTGCGTTCCACCAGTGCACTTTCGGCATCTGCATGGGTTAAGGTTGACAGTTATAGTGCATATGCTGGTATAGTCGCCACCGTTGAAGATACTGGTTCTACCGAAGCCGGTTGGTCTTTATCCACTGACGGCGGAAGTGCTTTTTATCCAGCCATTACCGGAAGTGACGGCACTATTACATGGTCCGCAACTTCTGGTAGTTATGGGACAGGCCAGTGGTTGCATGTGGTAATGACTTTCGATGGCTCTACGGTTAGAGGTTATGTCAATGGCACCGAAAGAGTTAGTTATTCCGAATCGGCACCCATCGATTATAATCCTGTTTCTAATACTGAGATCGGGCGTTATAATGATACCGACGAGAACTATTGGTTTGATGGCATCATAGACGATGTCGGTGTCTGGGACCGCGAACTTACCCCTGGTGAGATCGCTTATCTTTATAACGGCGGTTTGGGTAATCCTGTCATAGGCACGGCTGCTCCTGATACCGATCCACCAACGCCTGATCCGATGACGTTTGCTTCTGCTCCTGCGGCGACCGATGAAACATCGATCGCGATGACCGCAACGACAGCCAGCGACCCATCGGGTGTTGAGTATTACTTCACTTGCACCGCTGGTGTCGCAGATGGCGGCAGTGACAGCGGCTGGCAGGACGGCAGTTCTTATACGGATATCGGCTTGACTGCCGGTACGCAGTACACCTACACGGTTATCGCACGGGATAAGAGCGCCGCTCAGAATGAAACTGAAGCTTCTTCCGGTGCATCGGCAACTACTCCTGTTTTAATTTCTCAGGCTGGCTGGACTTTACAGTATGTTGACAGCGAAGAGACTGCTGCTGAATCCAGTCAAGCTACCAATGCTTTTGATGGCGACACAGGTACTATCTGGCATACCGAGTGGTCAGTTTCTACTCCAACGCATCCTCATGAGATCCAGATCGACCTTGGCGATAACTATGATATAACCGGTTTTGTATATACCCCTCGTGCGGCTAGCGCAAATGGGCGCATAGCCAATTACGAATTCTATGTAAGCGCCAATGGTTCAAGCTGGGGTTCTTCAGCGGCAAGCGGCACATGGCCGAACACTGCCGCAGATCAGACAGTCAATTTTTCCATTGAAACAGGAAGATATGTTCGTTTGGTCGGTCTTAGTGAAGTTAGTGGCAATCCATGGACGTCAGTTGCGGAACTGAATGTTATTGGCACAGCAGCGGCTGTAGCTGACACCACTTCTCCTGACCCTGACCCGATGACCTGGGCGTCGGTACCGGCAGCGACTGGGGAAACTTCAATCACCATGACAGCGACGACGGCATCCGATGTATCTGGTGTGGAGTACTACTTTACCTGTACCGCAGGTGGTGGTAATAACAGCGCATGGCAGGATAGCACTTCTTATACGGATAGCGGCTTGACTGCTTCTACGCAGTACACTTACACGGTAACGGCCAGAGATAAGAGTGCCGCTCAGAACGCAACTACGGCTTCTTCAGGAGCATCGGCAACGACTGATACACCGGATACGACAGCACCAACGCCGAATCCGATGACCTGGGCGACGGTACCATATTCAACCGGTGCCAGTTCAATTTCAATGACGGCAACGACCGCCTCCGATCCTTCCGGCGTTGAATACTACTTTACCTGTACCGCAGGCGGTGGTAACGATAGCGGATGGCAAGCCGGTACAACTTATGAAGATACCGGCTTGGAGACGAACACCGAGTACACCTATGCCGTCACAGCCAGTGACAATAGTCCTGCACAGAATATGACGGCAGCTTCTTCGGCGGCATCTGCAACCACAGACGATGTACCCGCCGATGTAGTTACGGTCACAACGGCTACATATAATGCCAGCAGAGACGAGTTTAAGATCGAAGCAACCAGTTCCGATCAGCCGGCTGTCACATTGACCGTTGTCGGTTGGGGCCAAATGACATGGAAGAACAGTAAGTACGAACTCAAGCTCAAACCTCTGGGCGTAACTCCCCCATGTTCGGTAACGGTTACTTCAAGCAATGGCGGCAGTGATTCCGCTGTTGTCACAGGTGCTCCGCCCTGTGGTGGTGATACCGATCCGCCTACCCCGGATCCCGCGACGTTTGCCTCTGCTCCGTCTGCCGATAGCTCTTCAGCTATCAGCATGACAGCGACAATAGGCGCCGATGCAACCGGTCCGGTTCAGTACTACTTCGATGAGACTTCCGGCAATTTTGGCGGCAGTGACAGCGGATGGCAGACATCCGCAAGCTATACCAACAGCGGTCTAATCGCTGATACGCAGTACACCTACACGGTGCAAATGCGTGATGCTCTTGCTAATACAGGCACCGCTTCGGCTGGTGCATCTGCGACTACCGATAGTGGTGGTGGTCCGAGTATCACCGATGGTCTGGTTGGTTACTGGCCTTTGGATGAAGGTTTCGGCAGTACAACTGCCGATGAATCTGTTAATAACAATACCGGTTCCTTAAACACCGGTCAAGGTGATGGCACGAGCCCACAATGGGGTACAGGCATCTTTGGTTCGGCTCTTGATTTCGATGGAGTTTCGGCCTATGTGGATTGCGGCAATGATGCTTCATTAAAGCCGACGTTGGCAGTTACTGTCTCGGCATGGGTCAAACAGGATGCGATCGACTACTACGGTGTTATAGCCGGGTTTTTCTTTGATGAAAATGCTAACGAAAGCGGTTATTCCATAATAAGCGAAAACTTTGGTGGTACCGGCTATCAGGGCTGGTTAAGGACCAGCGGTGGCGGCGGTTATACGGGGATCTATGGTGGTTACACCTTAGGGCAATGGACGCATGTTGCCATGACCTGGGATGGTACTAATAGAACTGTTTATGTCAACGGCACCGCTAACGGTGCAGGCACTTTAACCGGCGCTATCAATTATAGCCATGTTACCAGCTTTAAGATGGGTGTTTATGCTGCCGGAGCCTGGTGGCTGCCTTATGATGGTTTGATCGATGATGTCGGTGTTTGGGATCGTGCGCTTGCCTCTGGTGAGATCGCTTATTTGTACAATGGCGGTTCGGGCAACCCGGTTATTGGAATAGTGATGGTGACTGTACCTGATGTTGTTGGTATTGTTCAGGCTACAGCTGAAGCTAATATAGTTGCGGCGGGTCTTACCGTTGGTACGGTAACAACTGTGTATAGCGATACAGTTGCGGTTGACGATGTTATCAGTCAGAGCCCGACAGCAGGAACCAGTGTGGTTCATGACTCGGCTGTGGGCCTTGTGGTTTCGTTAGGTATTGAGATGATAACTGTACCGGATGTGACTAATATACCGCAGGTGACTGCTGAAGCTGATATAGTTGCTGCGGGTCTTACCGTTGGTACGGTAACAACTGCGTATAGCGATACTGTTGCGGTTGACGATGTTATCAGTCAGAGCCCGACGGCGGGGACCAGTGTTGTTCATGACTCGGGTGTGGGCCTTGTAGTTTCGTTAGGTATTGAGATGATAACTGTACCGGATGTGACTAATATACCGCAGGTGACCGCTGAAGCTAATATAGTTGCTGCGGGTTTGACCGTTGGTACTGTGACAACTGCGTATAGCGATACCGTTGCGGTTGACGATGTTATCAGTCAGAGCCCGACAGCGGGGACCAGTGTTGTTCATGACTCGGCTGTCGGTCTTGTGGTTTCGCTTGGTATTGAGATGATAACTGTACCGGATGTGACTAATATACCGCAGGTGACAGCTGAAGCTAATATAGTTGCAGCCAGTCTTACCGTTGGTACGGTGACGACTGCGTATAGCGATACTGTTGCGGTTGACGATGTTATCAGTCAGAGCCCGATAGCAGGGACCAGTGTTGTTCATGACTCGGCTGTCGGTCTTGTAGTTTCATTAGGTATTGAGATGATAACTGTACCGGATGTGACTAATATACCGCAGGTGACAGCTGAAGCTAATATAGTTGCGGCGGGTCTTACCGTTGGTACTGTGACGACCGCGTATAGCGATACCGTTGCGGTTGACGATGTTATCAGCCAGAGCCCGGTTGCAGGGACCAGTGTTGTCCATGATTCGGCTGTGGGCCTTGTAGTTTCGTCAGGTATTGAAATGATAACGGTACCGGATGTGACTAATATACCGCAGGTGACCGCTGAAGCTGATATAGTTGCGGCGGGTCTGACGGTTGGTACGGTAACAACTGCGTACAGCGATACCGTTGCAGTTGACGATGTTATCAGTCAGAGCCCGATAGCAGGAACCAGTGTTGTACATGACTCGGCTGTTGGTCTTGTGGTTTCATTAGGTATTGAAATGATAACGGTGCCGGATGTGACTAATATACCGCAGGTGACCGCTGAAGCTGATATAGTTGCTGCGGGTTTGACCGTTGGTACTGTGACAACTGCTTACAGTGATACCGTTGCGGTTGACGATGTTATCAGTCAGAGCCCGGTTGCAGGGACAAGTGTTGTCCATGACTCGGCTGTGGGTCTTGTGGTTTCGTTAGGTATTGAAATGATAACGGTGCCGGATGTGACCGGTATTGCTCAGACGACCGCTGAAGCTAATATAGTTGCGGCTGGTTTGACGGTTGGTACGATAACAGTTGCCTCCAGTGAGACCGTTGCGGTTGGCGATGTTATCAGTCAGAACCCGACGGCAGGAGCCAGTGTGGTCCATGACTTCGCTGTGGGTCTTGTGATCTCACAGGGGGATACCACCCCGCCAATTCCGGCGACGTTCTTGTCCGCTCCGTCTGCCATTAGTTCTTCGGCTATCAGCATGACAGCGACGCCGGGCAGCGATCCAAGCGGTCCGGTTCAGTACTTATTCACCTGCACCGCAGGTGGTGGTAACAGCAGCGGATGGCAGGTATCTTCGAGTTATACGGACAGCGGCTTGAGTGCGAGTACGCAGTATACCTATACTATTCAAATGCGTGACTCTGCACCTACGCCAAATGTTGGTGCCGCTTCTTCTCCGGCGAGCGCTACGACTATAGATCCCTTGATAAGCCACTGGCCTTTTGAAGCCGATGCTAATGACATCGAAGGCGGTTTCGACGGGACTTTGGAAAATACCGCAGCCGTTACGAACGTACCGGGTGAATCTCGTATCGGAACCGGCGTGGTGACTCTTGACGGCATCAATGAGTATGTATCTACGTCTTATGCAGGCATAAGCGGTTCGGCGGCGCGTACTACCAGCGCATGGTTTAAGAGTTATGGTTCTGCCGGAGCGTATCAGTCAATACTGAGCTATGGCGGCACGGCTGCCGGCAGCGGATGGTCGGTCCGGATCAACAATAGTGACGGCAGCATCATCAATACAATGGTTGGCGGAGATGTCAACAGTACCGCGACCGGTTTGGTCGACGGGCAATGGCATCATGTTGCGGTTACCTTTCCGGATGGCGGTACAATAGGGGATGTCAAAATATATATAGATGGCAATGTAGATGCCGGTATTTATAACGGCAGCACTCAGACGGTAAATACGGGCAGCGACTATGCAGTTGAGATCGGTATGGCGGAAGGCGGCACAATTTACCCCTTCAACGGTCAGATCGACGATGTGCGGGTCCATGACAGGGAGTTGCCAGCGGCAGATATACTTGCTTTGTATGAAGCTAATTATATTGCCGATATAGATGGAGACGGCAGCGTAGGCTTGGGTGATTTTGTCAGGATAGCGGAAAGTTGGGGTATGAGTGGCTGCGGTGATTGCTTAGGCGCAGATTTCACGGGCGACGGTGATGTTGATGTGGACGAGCTCCTTTTTATTGCGGCACAGTGGCTCTATGAGGGCTAATTCCGGATCATATAGGATATGTCGTATATAAAAATATATTTATTGACAAAGTTTTCTTGAGCGGGCACAATGATTCATTCAGTGGATAGTAGGTGATAGCGAGGGGTAATTTTGCCTTTCGGGCGGTTTTGTGTGCAGTCCGAGGAATTTTTTGGGTATTGGTGGAGGTTGTAAAGTGGCAAAGAGAAACGATCGACAAGAAGAGGCTGCGGGGAAATTTTAAATGACCGTATGGGTGAGGATTTATGCGTTTGCGGTTGGTAGTGTTACGAAGAATTTGGTTCCTTTTCCGGTTTCTGATTCGAGGGAGATCGAGCCATTTAGGCGATCAAGTATCCTTGTGACAATAGTGAGGCCGAGGCCTTCTCCGCCGGCAGGACTGGCAGGGTTTAGGCGGTGGAATATCTCAAATATCTTCTCCTGGTGTGCCTGGGGGATGCCTATGCCGTTATCTTCCACACAGTAGGTACTCATATCGTCCTCGCTCGAGCCGGAGATATGTATCTGTCCCGGGCGGGAAGGGTCCAAATATTTTAGAGCATTATCCAAGAGGTTGCTGAATATCTGGTTGGTCCTGCTCGAATCCGCCAGACAATCCGGCAGATGATCGGCTGTGATAGTCGCCCCGCACTGCCGAGCCTGATAATCAATGGTTTGCAGTACCTGCTGTATTAACTGGTTCATGTCAATTGCTTGAATGTTAAGCGTGGATGTCCCCACCCTCGAGACCCGCAGGAGACCCTCTATCAGTACATGTATCTTATCCGTGCCGGACTCGATAAAACTAAGGTCCTGGGGAATATCGTCATTGAGCAGAGAGGCGACTTTTGCCCGCTGTTCTTTGTCGAGTTTTTTTGTTTTAAGAAGTTCTGTGAGTTCCTGGCAATTTCTCATAAGTTCGCCGCTGAATCCTTTAATGTTTACGAGCGGACTCCTGAGGTCATGTGAAGCGACGTAAACTATGCTCTGGAGCTCTTTGTTCTTGGCTTTGAGTGTTTTCATTAGCTGCTCGCGCTCAATGCTCTCTTTTTCCAGTTGCGAGGTTCGTTCTGCAATGATATTTTCCTGCTGGGTATACAGAAAGGAATTTCGCAAGATCAGCGCTACGACAGGCGAAAGCATTCTGAGCATTTCTATCACAAGGCCAAGGTGCCGCTCCTGAGGCATGTCAAAAAGTAATATTGCTCCTTCTCGAGAGGCGCCGGCATTTAGTGGAATTGCCATTGACAGTCCGAGTCCGAGATCGGCAAGGATCTTTTCGGCTTTGCCTGAATTGCCATCCTGGTGCCACCATGTTATATCCTCAAGGTTATGGGTGATGTTGATAAGACTTTCAAAATTGGGCGATTCGGTGATATTTTGGCGGCGTTGGGGATTAACAGTTACTATGCGATGCTCTGCTTTGCCTGTTTTGTGGAGGCACTGGACTATGACCACTGTTCTGGCTCCTGTAAGTTCGCGGATCTCCTCAGTGAGATACTGCCCCAACTTGCCCGGATCGTCGGATAATCCAAGGATATTAGTTACAATATCAAGCGTCAATATTGAAAACGAAATATCAGATTTTTTGCTCGTCTCACTCATCTTGTGCCTGTATACATTTGAGTTTTTCGGCTGCCTGGAGTATCGAGTGCAAGAGATATTCGTGCGAGGTCCTCAATATGCTCCAGGGAAGGCCGCAATATTGTGATAAAGCTCGCAAATGGTCCTCCGGGACAGGAAAGACGCCGGTATCCAGGTAGATCAGCTTTTTGTGCATGCCGGTCATGATATCTTTTGCGTTATCTTCATTAAGCCCCAGTTCATTCTGAAATATTTCTTTCCAACGCATGGCCCATTCCGGAAGAAGAAAAAATACCCCTTCCGCACGGAGTTGCCTGTATCGCTGGCTGCCGAGAAATATCTCGACACAATTTATCCCTTCGGTACGAACTACCCCCGGTTTTTCTGCCAGGTCGATCATGTGACTTTGGCAGTCGCCGTAGATCAGGATAACACGTCTGCCCTGTTGTAATTCTTCGTCCACCAGGGCTGTAAGCTGGTCTCGCAACTGCTCCGGCTTCATGTGGAGCATGGAATCGAGATAGCGGACGGGAAAGCTAAGTTGGCCTTTTTCCTGGAGTGCCTGAAGTTCCCTCTTGAAAATGGAGCAGGCGATGCAAACAATATTTTTCTCATCAGTATTCATATAGACCTAACCGCAAAGGATTCGACCGCGTTTTTCATAGCTAAAATATTCTCTGGCGGCGTGTTGAAGGCTATGTCAGGGCCCGTAGTTGCCAGTACGAACTTACTGTCATTTTGCCTGTCCAGCAGGATATCTTTGCATTGGGTTTCGATCTCGGTCGGCGACAACTTCCATAGATTCGGTCCATCAGGGCCTGCCATAAGAGTCGGCTCATCACCTATTATTCCTCTCGCCTCGGAAAGATCGTCGCTGTGGTCAACTGCAAATCCTATAACATTTGGCAGGGCTGCGCATATATCCATAAACGGTACGAGAGGAGAACCGCCATGATGGAGTACGATAGGTCCCTTTACTTCGGCAAAAGCCTGACGTAGAACCGGCAGTGTGAAACTTTCGGCGATCTGTCGCGTTATAACTTTCGCACTGAAGAATGTCGCGGGCATAACCAGGCAGTCAGCTCCTTCTGCGAGTAAAGTATTGGCCCGTTTGACAAAGAATGGAACCGTGACATCCAGCATACGTTTAACTCCATCATCATCAAATAAGATCGTACTAAGCCATGCATCGATGCCCATTATCATAAGCGGCATATCTACGGGGCTGAGCATGATAGCGCCAATTGCGGCATGGGCGCCGACTCCCTTTACCATGCTGGAAAGCGCCTTGCGATAAAAGAGCAGGCTTGGATGTGAATCGACATCCGGTACTTTCAGAGTCGTCAACTGCTCTATCGAGCTGATAGCCGGCTCGATCAGGTTAGGCGGCTGGTTATCGAAGTATCTGATCTTTCCACCGAAAGCCTGGGCTTCACCAACTAATTTAAATGGTGAAAAGAGGATGTCAGGATGGAATGTTTCCAGTACCGCTTGCTGTCCCCGTGCATATTCGGCTGGGTCGGTATAGTACTTTTCAAGCGGGCAGCCCGTCAGTTTCGCACCGTACAGACTCATCAGCGCAAAATACGGTCGTCGGTCGACAGGTTTGCCTTGAAGTGTTGCAAATATTCGCTGGCGGCTGTTCACTGTTGTTCCTCCTTCAGACAGGCTTTTTCCCAGAGGTCATCGAACAATGCCGGAGCTGCCATGGCATTGCGGGCGGTACCATCACCACCGACTTCCTCTACTAAATCCGGACGCAGAACAAATACCGCTCCGCCGACTGCAAGCTGTATCTTGCCGGTGAGGCCGCGCCGGTCAATTTCAGCGCGAAGAGATTTGATGTTTGCCGCGGTCGTGTACATCATCGCAGATACCCCGATCACTTTTGCGTTGACTTCCAGAGCCTTATCCACAAACTCACTTGCGAGGACGTCATTTCCAAGGTCGTAAACTTTCCACCCGTTTGCCTCAAGAAATGTTATCACCATCCTGCGTCCCAATGCGTGTGAGTCATCTTCGATGTTACCTAATACGACAGGCCCTTTCAATGTCCGCTCAGACAGTGTGGCGGCTTGCGATGCCGCATATTTTGTAAGGAAGTCCTCTCCGATCTTGGCTGCGATATAGGCTTGGGCCAAAGAATACCCCTCTTTTTCCCATTCTTCGCCAATTTCCTTGATAACAGGCTCAATGACCTCGGCGATCAATCGCTCGTATCCATGCTCGCCTGCCCACTGTTCCAGCAGATCGTATGCTGCAATCCTATCGGCTCTTTCGATCTTTTCACGCAGTGATTTGCGAATATCCATGTCATCTCCTATGACCATACATTTAACCAAAACCCCAGTTGCGAAAGGTAACCGCATATATTTATGTGCATTTTATAGGCAATACTGAGCCAAGTCAAGAATTTTTGCCCGAAATGATAATATTTTGGTATCGTCCCCAAAGCTATAGGTTGGTTTGAAGTTGCATGGAACAATAAAAATCCTTCGGGGTGGCAAGATTAGATATCCATGTGGGCACAACCGGCCCTACCACTTCGTCGTTGCGCATGATTCAGCTTGACCGTGGCAGGCATTTTGCGTTATGATGGGGCCATGGAACTTTTTATGAGAGTTGTGATAATTTGGTTTTTGGTTGTATTTGGTTTTTCGGCTTGGTGCCTGGCGGAAGCGGATGCGGTGAAGGTCGCGATCGATCCGGGGGCAGTTTATCAGACGGTTGAGGGGTTTGGTCATGGTAATATGGAGCAGTATACGCCCGTATGGTATCACAAGTACGGGCCGGCGGGGGTCGAACGGATCCTTGACAGCCTCTATACGCTGAAAGGGGGCGGATTGGGGCTGAATATCTACCGTTATCCGATGCCGGCGGCCGATGCGGTGGGACATGATCATATGTCGCGACTTCCGAAAAATGCTAACAAAGCTTTTGAATACGAGGATGGTAAGTTCAACTGGCAGGGGCATGAGGATGTGTTGTGGATGGGTAAGGGCGCGGTTAAACGCAACGCCAAGCTGTGGGCATCATGGTATGGGATACCGTATTGGCTGTCGGTTAGCGGGTGTTCGTCCGGCAGCGCTGACGGCAAGAGCGATAATCTGATCGCGGGTAAGGAAAAACGATTCATTCGGCATGCTATCGATATCATGAAGCATTTTCGTGATGAGTGGCAGATGGAATTTGACTGGGTGAATCCTATCAACGAACCGGAAGCGGATTGGTGGAAGGTAGGCGGCGGGCAGCCGGGCAGCGGTGTGTCGTCGGGTCAGGCGATAATTCTTTACGACGAACTTGACCGTGCGCTTAAGGCGAATGCTTTCGATGCGAAAATTGTCGCTTACGATGCGGCGTATACGAACACTACCGGGTATCTGGATGTACTGCTGGGTTCGGGTGTGCGGGGTAAGATCGATGTGCTGGCTTGCCATCAGTATGTTACGAGCGATGCGGGTTTGAAGGCTTGGGCGGATCGGGCGAAGAAAAATAATAAGGGGCTGTGGATGAGCGAGTGGGGGGATTGGACGAATACGAAGCGGACGGCGGAATCCAATATGAAGCAGATGATGAACTATGCGAATAAACTGCATGAGGCATTTGATGTTTTGGGCGCGAATGCGTGGATCATGTGGGAGGCTGGTTTTATTTTTGACGGTAACGAATCGGGATTGGGAAGGCGGAAGTCTTACTGGGCGGTTGCGCATTATAGCAGGCATGTGAGGGAGGGCTTTAAACGGATCGGGGTTGTGAGCCGAAGCGACAGCGTTAAAACGACGGCATGGGTTAACAGGGCAAGTGGCGCGAAGAAGGGGCGGTTGGTTGTGGTGACTGTCAATGACGGCGAAAAGGGGTGTGCAGTTGAATACGACTTGTCGGGTTTTGAGTCGCCGGTGGTTTCGGAGATACGGAGGACGTCGGCTGATGAGGATTACCGGTTAGTTCCTGCGGTTGTGAAGGGTTCGAGTTTGCTGCTGAAAGTTCCGGGCAAGAGCGTGACGACGATATCGGTTGAGTTTAAATGATGTGTTTTAGCTGGTTAATACGCAGATGCTTTGCCGGTTGAGTACGGCGGTCATGCAGTTGCAGCTTGAGGTGGTGAGTTTTTTGAAGGCTAATGGTGACAGGTGGGCGACTAAGTTTAATGGGCCCTCTAAGTCTACCCTGATGTAACTTCCGTAATTGCGATGGCCGGTGAGTTTGGCTTGGATGCTGTTGGTGCGGTCGGATGATTGGGACAGGAGGTCGATGTTTTCGGGGCGGATCAGGAATTTTACGGTGGCGTTGTGCAAGCCGGGGATCGATAGTTCCGCGCTGCCGGCGGAGACTATTGTGGTATTGGAATCTTTGTCCTGGCGAATCACATGGCCGGTAAAGATGTTTTCGCATCGCATGAACCGGGCGACGAATTCGTTTGCCGGTTTGGACATCAGGTCGGTCATTGAAGCGATCTGTTCGATTGCGCCTTTGTTCAGGATGGCGGCGGAATCGGCGACCGCGAATGCTTCTTCGAGGTTGTGGCTTACATGGACGGTGGTAAGTGACAGATGCTTTTGGATCCTTGCGAGCAGTGCACAGATCCTCTGGCGTGTGCACTCGTCCAATGCGCAGACGGGCTCATCGAGCAGTAAGACTCTCGGTTCCATTACGAGTGCTCTTGCCAGTGCGGTTCGCTGCTTTTCGCCGCCGCTGAGACCTATTACGGATCTGGTTAATAAATGGCGTATGCCCAGGAGCTCGGCGGTTTCGGTGACCTTGCGTGTTATCTGATATGATTCGACTTTGTTTACGACGAGGGCGAATGCGATGTTTTGCTCTACGGAGAGATGCGGGAAGAGGGCGTAATCCTGCGGTACATATCCGATGCCTCTTTTGCGTGGTTCGAGTTGGGTTACGTCGCGGCCGTCGATGAAAATGCGTCCGGATCGCGGCCTCTTCAGACCGCAGAGCGACTCAAGCAAAATCGTCTTGCCGGAACCGGGCGGACCGAGCAGGACGAAGTACTTGTCCCTTTCGATGTGCAGATCCAACTCTTCGAGATGGAAATCACCTATGCTGAATGTGAATTTTTCTGTTCTTATCATAGCTTCACCACGCTTTTGTCGCTGACTAGGCGAATCGTTGTAAGCGCGACGACGGCGACTAATATCATTAGCAGGCCGACGACGAGTGCGACTTCGAGGTTGCCGACAGATTGCTCAAGGAATATTGTCGTACTCAGGACCTCTGTTCTGCCCCTGAAGGAACCTACGAATACGACCAGCGGGCCGAAGAGTCCGAATGCTCTTGCCCATGTGAGTATACCGCCTGCGATGATGCCGTGTTTTGCCAGCGGAAGCGAGACTTTTCTGAAACTTTGCCAATGGCTGCAACCTAATGTAAGGGCTACATTTTCAAAACGTTTGTCGACGTCGTCAAATGCTGTCTTTGCCGAACGTATCGCGAAACTGGCTGAGACGAAGAACTGGCATAGTACAATGCCCTTTACCTGGAAGACGAACTCGATTCCTAAGTCTTCCTGTATCCATTTGCCGAAAGCGGTCTGCGAAAAGAATACGAGGAGTGTCAGGCCGGCGACGAGCGGAGGGAACACGATGGGCAGGTCGATAACGGAATCGACGAGTACTCTGCCGGGGAATTTGTATCTGCTTAGGACGTATCCCATGGGGACGGCAAAGACAAGTGCCAGGGCGACTGTTACGGTGCTGGTCCAGACGCTCATCCAGATGGCGTGGCCTATGTAATCGGATCTGACCACGGCCATGATCGCTTCGCCGTCAACGTAGAGGCTGTCGCCTGCGATGAGCAGTACGACAAAAGCGACAAAGACAGCGACGAATACGAATCCGCCAGCTGCTAACAGGCGTCCGCGCCATCCCATAACCGGCAAATTATTATTATCGAACATTCAGCGATCTCTTATGTGAATCAGAATATGCCCCAATGGGTAAACTCATGCCATACTATGTAACTGAGGCTAAAAACCATTATCAGCGTTACGACTATGCCGATGCATTTGGTGATGCCATTTGACAGGTCGCCGATCTTATCAGCAAAACTTTTCAACACGAAATATACCACAACCGCGGCGATGAGGCCACCAATAAAAGCGAAACACTGCACGCTGTACCATGCCTGCGAGGGGACGCCTTTTTCTTTGACCATTTTCCATGTATGCTCCAGTGGATAATAACGCGGAACCGTTATCGAGGCCCATCTGGCATAAACGTAAAGTAAGCCAGTACAAGCTGTGAATACCGCTGATGCAACATAAGTGATATCCGATCTTTTCATGACCATGATCCTTTCAAAATGGTGACCCAAATGCCGGCTATGATCTTGTACCATACTATGACATTGATGAGCACGCAGAGCGGGACATAAAGGAAGAGTTTTGAACGTTCCTGCTCGGGATCAAAGGCATTTCGCAAATAGTAACACGCCGCAAACAGTGCAAGGCCTATTGCTCCCCAATGCTCCTTTACTTCGAAGAGGCCGGTCGCCCATGGCATTTCAGCGTCGAAATATCCTCCCCGGATATAAACCCTGAACGCCGGGTAAATAAGAGCGCCTGTAAGATAGATGATCGCATAGGCTACGAATGAAATTTTAAGGTGTCGCTTCTCGATCTTATGCCTGGCGAACTTGCCCCGTGTATATCCCAGCACGCATCCCAGATTGTGCGACATGGTGCCGACAAGGATAAAACAGAGCATCGTATGGACAACAAGCAATAAACTATAAGCATCCTCTAAAAAAACCATTGCCATCACTCCTTTAAAAACACGATTCACTTAACGGGCTCGGTACGATAGCCTTTTTCTTTTAAGATCGCTTTGCCTTTGTTGGAAGTAATAAACTCGACGAATTTGTCGGCTGCGGTTTGGTTCTTTGTAAACGAAAGCACTCCGACGTCTATCGACGATGTCACATTTTTCTCTATTGGAATTGCGATCATGTCACTGCCGTCGCCAAAGTATTTGGCGATCGCATCCCAGACTATCACCGCATCCAGGGCCTCGATCTGTATCTGCGTTCCCAGTTCGTTTACCGTAAGTGACTGGAACTTGAGTTTGGCGACGACATCGTCCCATGTGAAACCGTTCTTTTCCATTATCATTTTCGATGTTCGTCCGATGGCACAAACTTTCGGGTCGCCTAATCCGGTTTTTACATCGTCTCTTAACAGGTCGGCGAGGCCGTTGATATTTTTCGGATTTCCTTTCTGTACAAATATAACCGGAACCCAGTAGCTGACCACCTGCCGGGAAAGGATCATGCCATTGAGTTGAGCCTGATCGACATAATGCTTATCGCCGGGCATGTAGAGATCGCCTTTGCGGCCAACTTTCAATCTCGACAGGAGTACTTCGCTGCCGGCGTAGTCAACGGCTATGTCTATTTCGTAACGCCGCTGAAATGCTTCGATCAATTTTTCTGCCGCAGGTCTTATTCCTGCCGCACAATAGAGAAGCAACTCCTCGTCTTCCGGGTTCTGATCTTTGTGCCTGCATCCACAAGCTCCGGTTACGATCGCTATTGCTATTAGTAATGTTAAGATCGTTCGTTTCATATTGCGTTAACCTTTATTGAAGGAAACCGGTGGAGGAGGTATCGTCTGGACAGATGGCGGAAAGCTACTTGACATAGCCAAACTCAGCAAATATCTGCGGGCCCCTGTCCTTGGCGAATTCGATAAATTGAGCCACCTCCTGCGGGTACTTCGAGTAGCCAAGGCCAATAATGTGCACCCGTATCTCCCTGTCGTATTCATAGGGCGTCCTGACTATCTCAAGTTCCTGGCCGAAGACCGTGGCGACTCCGTTCCACATCATCACCGCGTCGACCATTTTGATCTTTACGAGATTGCCCAGATTACTGTGGCCCTTGGTAAAGCGATTGCCGACATTTTTCATTACGGCATCCCTTATGCCTTTCTTTTCTAACAGTTCAAAGACCATCTCTCCGCAGGTCGAATATTCCGGATTGCTCAAGGCGACCTTCAAACCGTCATTTGCAAGATCGGAGATAGCCCTTATCCCTTTGGGATTGCCCTGCTGAACCACTACGACCGGTGCGACGAATCCGGTTTGCGCACTTCCTGCGGCGGCTCCTAAGTCGGTTATGTAGTCGAGGAAAGGGTCATGTGTGATCATAACGTCGCCTTGTTTGCCGATCTTGACCTGCGGCAGGAAGTCCTCACTGCCGGCAACTACTATGCTTATGGGAATTTCGGTCATGTCAGTAAATTCCGAACATAACTTCTCGGTAGGCTTTACAAAAGAACTTCCACACAAAAATACAAGTTCCTTTTTCTTTTCCTGGTCCCTGTTCCTGCAGCCTGTCGCAAAAAGGCATAATCCCAACAAAAACCAGACAATGTGATGTTTGATCGACATGTTTTTACCGGATTTAATAATTTTCGTTTTGTTTAGTGTAATCTCTCGGGGCAACCTTTTCAAGCCCATGGAATAATAAAAGACCCCGACATCCATACAGGCCGGGGTCTTTTCCTTCGAAAAGGAAAGTACTGAAATATCAAAGACTTACAAGTAATACGCACAGGGTATTGCATGGGGGACATGTTTTTGTGAAATTTTCGGCAAAGCGACTTTGAAAGTATAATTTCTGGATAGTTCGAGTTGAATCTGATAGGATTATCGGTGTCGTATCGTGAGGAATATGTTAGCCGTATGGATGGGAATGTGGGATGTAAAGTGTTATAGGTGAAAGTGTTATATCAAGAATGGTAAAAATTGGAATTAAAATAATTTTAAGCGTAGTCTTCGGGTGTTTTTTGTATCTGCCCACAGCCGAGGCCGGCGTTGCAAGCCCGTCCCAAGCGGGGAGAGGGCTGGTTCGGCGTTTGCTTCCGAAGCATGCCAGCCAATTTGTTATCGAGGAGATTTCACAGGAAAACGGCCAGGATGTTTTCGAGATCGAGCAAGCCGGAAAAAATATCGTTCTGCGCGGCAACAACGGCGTCTCTATCGCTTCGGCTCTGAACTGGTATTTAAGGCATTATGCCAACTGTCATTATTCCTGGCGCGGCACGCAACTTAATTTGCCTAAACAACTTCCTGCTGTGCCTGAGAAAGTGCGAATCGTCACACCTATGAAATATCGCTACAGCTTTAATTTTGTCACATATAGCTATTCGTTTGCGTGGTTTGACTGGGCGCAATGGGAGCGACTGATCGACTGGATGGCAATGCATGGCATTAACATGCCGCTGGCGATCACCGGGGAAGAAGCCGTCTGGCAAGCAACGGGGCGACGGTTGGGGCTAAGCGATGCAGATATGCAGGAATTTTTCGTAGGACCGGCCTATCTGGGATTTGGCTGGATGGGCTGCTTTGACGGTTTTGGCGGGCCCTTGCCGCAAAGTTGGATCGATGGCCATGCCGAATTACAAAAGAATATCCTTGCCCGCGAGCGTGCGTTTGGCATGACCCCGGTACTGCAGGGGTTTACCGGCCATGCGCCGACCGGACTCAAAAAGATATATCCCCAAGCCAAATTCAGAACACTGCCCAATTGGTGTGGTTTTCCGGGCACAAACTTCATTGACCCTGCCGACCCGCTGTTCCAGAAAGTCGGCAAGATGTTCATCGAAGAACAAACACGTCTCTATGGCACCGACCACCTTTATGCTTCCGATACATTCATCGAAATGCCGCCGCCGTCTAACGATACGAAGTTTTTGCACCAGATGGGCAAGAGTGTTTACGGCGCGATGAGCGCAGCGGATCCGGAGGCGATATGGGTCATGCAGGGCTGGCTGTTTGTAAATGCTGCCGGTTTCTGGCAGCCGCCCCAGGCTAAGGCACTGCTTTCTGCTGCCCCTGAAGGTAAAATGATCGTCATCGATCTGTATTGCGAATCACAACCGACATGGCACAGGACCGAGTCTTTCTACGGCAGACAGTGGTTGTGGTGCATCGTTCAGGACTTCGGCGATACTGTAAACATGCATGCTGGATTGCCCCAAATCGCAGATGGCCTGGCTGCTGCTGTTGTCAGTGATAAGCGTGGTAAACTCATCGGTGGCGGCTATACCATGGAAGGGATGGGGTATACTCCTGTGGTTTATACCATGATGAGCGAAATGCTGTGGAAGCCGGAAAAGATCGATCTTAAGAAATGGATCGTTGACTATGCAGATTCTCGCTATGGCAAAAAACTGCCTAAAGCCCAACAGGCGTGGCAACTATTTCTCGATTCCACCTGCCGTACGCCACAAGACGATAGTTGGCTTGACTATTCACAAACTGTCGTACGCCCGCCGCGTCTGGCCGGAAAAAAACCTTACAAAACAGAATATCTGATGCAAGCTGTCAATTTGCTCCTTGAATGCAGCGACGAACTCGAAGGGGTTGATACATATGAGTATGACGTAGTCCACAGTATGCGCCAGGTGCTGAACAATATTTTGCGGAACTTTCTTTTGGATATTAATGCAGCCTATGGGGACAAAGATGCCAAGGCCCTGGATCAGGCTTGTACAAAGTACCTTGGCGTCTTGCGCGACATGGACGAACTGCTGGCTACGCGTGAAGATTTCCTGCTTGGCCGCTGGCTAACCGATGCCAAGGAATGGGCCACTAATGCCGAAGAACGAAAGCTCTACGAATGGAACGCCCGCACCCTGATCACACTCTGGGACGGTCATGACAGCGTATTGAACGAATATGCAGGAAAGCATTGGTCCGGATTGATCAGCGGTTTCTATCTGCCGCGGTGGAAGATGTATTTTAAGGATCTCAAACGATCATTAGCTACTGGTAAACAGTTCGACACTGCTGCGTTTAACAGTAAGATCAGAGATTGGGAAATCGCATGGGCACACAAAAATAAAATTTACCCGGACCGACCACAAGGCATCTCAATCGAGGTAGCCAGCCGCATCTGGCCAAAGTACAAAGATATCCGTCCCGGTGTAGATTCAGCCAGTCTGACCACCGGCAAACCGGCTAAGTGCTTAATGCATATCGGCGGCTATGTTGCGGAACTTGCCAATGATGGCCAGCGATTTGATACCAATAGCTTTTGGGCGATGAACGCCCAAACGGGTGAAGATGCCTGGTGGCAGGTCGATCTGGAAAAGCCAACAACAATAGGCCGAGTGGTTGTGGTTTGTTATTATGGCGATAAGCGTTACTACGGTTTTACCGTTAAAACGTCACTGGATGGAAAGAATTGGACGGTAGTCGCCGATCGAAGTGACAATAAGGAACTATCGACATCGAAAGGGTATACTTGTAAATTTGATCCGCACAAAGCACGTTATATTCGTATCGATCAAACTCACAATTCAGCCAATATCGGAAAGCACTTAGTCGAAGTAATGGCTTATGAGCAATGACCGAAATGAGTGGCTCTGAACTTTCGGAACCGGCTTGCCGCTAAAGGACGAAGAATAAAAGTATAAAGGATAATGTAAATGAATTCACGGCAGCGAGTTGAAATGGCTCTTAACTTTGAGGAGCCGGACCGGGTTCCGGTTTTTGCAAGTTTTGTACCGGAGATCGATAAGGCTCTGCGAAAAGCCGAGGGGATCACGGAATATGATCTGGGGGCAGCTCTGGGTAATGATATGGTTAAGTGCTGCGCGGGATTAGAGATGAGCTTCTACGGTCAGCCGGAACCGGAATATACGGACCCATGGGGTATCCGGTGGCGATATATAAAATATGATACCGGGGTTTATACGGAGATCGCCGAATATCCGCTTGGCGGTGACCGGGCCAAGTTGGATGCTTTTGAGATACCCGATCCGCTTGAGGATTCGCAGTATGACGATTTTCGTAAGAAGAAGGAATTGTATGGTGATGAGAAATGGATGATAGGTTCGTCGCAGATCAGTATATTCGAGGGGTGCTGGTATTTGCGCGGGCTTGATACGTTTATGATGGATATGGCGCTGGAGCCGGAGTATTCGGAAAAGCTGATGGATAAGGTGATGCAGTTTCCGCTGAAGGCTGCGAGGAAATATATCGAGCTTGGTGCGGATATGATCTGGTTCGGTGACGATGTCGCGATGCAGACGGGTATGATGATGTCGGTCGATATGTGGCGGACGTATTTCAAGCAGCGATATGCGACATTGTTTGGCGAGTGCAAGAAGCTCAACCCGAATATCAAAATTGCGTATCACAGTTGCGGCAATTGTCAGGATATACTCGACGATATGATCGAGATCGGGCTTGATGTTTTGAACCCGTTGCAGCCGATGGCGATCGATCCGTTCGAGACGAAGAAGCGTTATGGAAAACGGCTAGCGCTTTTCGGCGGGCTTTGCGTTCAAAATACCATGCCGTATGGTTCTACAGAAGATGTACGAAACGCGGTGACGAAATTGAAGGCTGAATTGGGCAAAGGTGGAGGTTATATCCTCGCACCGGCACATCATATCCAGGCGGACACATCGCTTGAGAATATCAGGACGTTTTATGAAGCTGCCATTAAGTAGCATGAAACACCATTCACTATAAACTCTAAAAAGGGAAGTAAGTTATGAAAGTAATTCGGAACAGTAGCTGGTTTATTATTTTGTTTTGTTTTTGTATGCTTGTTTCATCGGCAGTTGGTGAAACTACACAATTGGAGGGGCTTACCAAGGTTGCTTCCAACAATTGTGGAAACAGCGAGACTCAACCTAATTTGCTTATGGGCGGAAATTGGACGTATCCTTTAAGTGCCATTGCCGAAAGCGCTGTGGGTAAGAACGATCTTGCGCGAACGGTTGCTTTTGGCGAGGTTGTCATTTTTTCTTTCGAGGGGTTAAAAGCCGACCAGACGTATGTGCTGGCTCTTAGCTTTCTTTCCGACGGAACCGATCGTGTGCAAAGCATTCATGCAGGCGAGGCAGTATTGGAAGATAAATTAGCTCTTCCGACGGCAGAGATCGTTGGGCGGACGTATAAACTTGACAAGGGAGTGTATGCCGACGGGAAGGTTCAGGTTACTGTTACGAAGCTGGCGGGGCCGAATGCGGTTGTTTCTACGCTGGATGTTTATTCGAGCGATCCTATGCCTTTAAAGGAAACGGGTTTAGCGGAGGTTATCCTTGAGGGTATCGGTCTTTCGCTGCCATCGGTGGATAGGAAAGGAAAGCCTGCTAACATGCTGTCGCTGGATGGTGTTTGGAAATTCAATACCGCTCCGGCGGCTAAGTTCTGGAAGGGACAGGCAGATGTTTCCGATTGGTCGGATATCGAAGTGCCGGGCGAGTGGGTGATGCAGGGCTTTGAGGTTGCTACGAATACGGCGGCGGGGTATGTGCGGACGTTTGACGTTTCGAAGAAGTGGGTGGGTAAGCGGGTTAAGCTGCGTTTTGATGCGGTGTTTAGTGTCGCAGTTGTCTATATAAATGGCAAAAAGGTTGGCAGACATGAGGGCGGGTTTACACCGTTTGAGCTGGATGTGACCGAGGCTGTGAAGTTTGGTTCGGAAAATACTATTGCGATGGCGGTTACGAGCGAATCTTTGTCGGATAGGATGGCGAGCGCTTCGAAATACGCGGTGCATGCGCTGGGCGGTATTTCACGCAAGGTGACGCTGTTTGCCGTTTCGCAGGTCAATGTTAAGTCATATCATGTAACTACGGAATTTGACGAAGCGTTCGACGATGCGACGATGAATGTCGCGATGAAGATCAACAATCAAAGCGACGGCGAACTTGAAGGTGTAAAGCTTAAGTTTACATTACTAAAATGGCCGGGGCGGAAATCCGTTAAACTTAAAAACAGGGAATTTGCATTGGAGAAGATCGCGGCTGGGCAGATGCTGGATGAGGCGATCGAGATCGAGGTTGATTCTCCGGATAAGTGGGACAACGAGCATCCGAATCTGTATGTGCTGCAATGTAAAATTATGAAGGGATGGAAGACGCTCGGGACGTTTGAAAGGCGTTTCGGCTTTAGACAGGTTGAGGTTCGCGGTAACCAGGTATTCGTCAATAATATGCCGGTTAAACTGCGGGCGAGTAATCGTCATGAGGCCCATCCGCTACGCGGGCGCAGCCTTACGATGGCCCAGTGGCGCAGAGATGTCGAACTTTTTCGCGAAGCTAATTGTAACATGATCCGCACATCGCACTATCCGCCGGCGGAAGAGTTTATCGATGTATGTGACGAACTCGGATTGTTTGTGGAAGTGGAATCGGGGATATGCTGGGTGTGGAGTCTCAGTGGCAACGATTATATTTACGGGACGAACCTGATCTGCCGGCAGATGGTCGAGGGCGTCGAGCGTGACAAGAGTCATCCGAGCATTATTATCTGGTCGCTCGGAAATGAATCGGGGTGGAGCAGTTATTTCCAGCGTTCGTATGAGTTGGCCCGGAAGTATGACTCAAGCAGACCGTTTACGTTCCATGATCAGGCTTATGGCGGTTACAATAGTAATGGCAGTTCAACTGAGATCGCCAATTATCATTATCCCGGGCCGGGTGGTCCTTCTTTAGTCGAGCAGTTCAGTCGCCCGATGTGGTATGGCGAATACTGTCATCTCGATGCGTATAACCGGTATGAGTTGTGGACCGATCCGGGCTTGCGGGACGCGTGGGGACGCGGATTTAAGTCGATGTGGGATAAAATGTATGCGACGCAGGGTATTCTGGGTGGTGCGCTTTGGTCGGGAATTGACGATACGTTTCATCTGCCGAGCGGACATACGGTTGGTTACGGTACATGGGGGCCTATCGACGGATGGCGGCGGCGCAAACCCGAGCACTTCCATGCAAAGAAAGTGTATTCGCCCGTACGCATCACCACAGATTACATTGAAACCCCTGCAACCGGTACGACGATCACTATCCCAATGGAAAACCGCCACAACTTTTCGAACATAAACGAGCTGGACATACACTGGGAAATCGGAGATAAGGCGGGCAAGGCGACTGCTGACATCGCTCCGCGGGCAAACGGGGAAATGTCAATTCGTACGAATATTAGCGACCTCGAAGGCAAGAGTATCTATTTGCGATTCAATTCTCCTTTGGGCTTTGTTGTTGACGAATATCTTCTGCCGATCGGAAAACCTGCCCCTCTGAAAAAAGCGGCGAGTACTGAAAGCGGCGGCAAAATCGAGGTCAAATCGAATGACAAGCAGATCACGATCACTTCCGGCGGCCTTGTCGTGAAATTCGATAAACAGACGGGCATGATCATAGAGGCGAGTAAAGACGGCAAGCGCATCGTAAGCACAGGCCCCGAACTGATGGTTCTTGCGCTTAACAGCGGCGGCGATACGCAGATGACAAAACAGATGAAAACCGTTTCGGCGGATACGGCAGTTCGAGCGGGTCACAAAGTCGGAAATATCTCGGTCACATCTAAGGATAACACAGTGACCATCACCGTTAGCGATAGTTACGACATTGCGAAAGGCGGGTATACGCTGACAGTAGGGTTCGGCGGGACTATGGTCATTGATTACGATTATGAGATGACCGCTGGAATAAATCCCCGCCAGTATGGAATGGTTATGACGCTGCCGGGAAGTTTCAATAAACTCAACTGGCGGCGGAAGGGAATATGGACGGTTTATCCGGAAGATCACATTGCCCGTCTTGAGGGAAGCGCAAAAGCCTTTGTCGGATCGGAATTTTCGGGTACGGCAGGCCCAGTAGCTAAACCGGATTACGCGTGGCGACATGACACCAACGAACTCGGGACCAATGATTTCCGGTCAACGAAAGAGAATATTGTCAATGCCAGCCTGACCGATCCCGCAGGTCGGGGGCTTGTGGCTCGATCCGATGGAAAACAACACATTCGCTGCTGGGTAGAAGGCGATGTGACCCGGATGCTGGTATCGGAGTACAATAATCCCGGGTCGGAAAGATTCTTCCGCAGCCATGCCGCAGTGGAAGATAAACCGCTCAAGCCCGGTGACAGGATCAGCGGTTCGATCAAGTTTACCATAAAGTAGGGTCGAGAGTCTTGCTTTTGCAGGATAGATTTGATATACTATCGACAATCAGGTGTAGGCGTATTGCACCGGTTCAGTGGAGATAGGCGGTCGTGTCAGATCTATCCGAATCATCCTGCGAAGAATTGATGTCCCGATTTCAGCGGTTTTCCTATATGGAAGCCTTTGAGCAGATCGTTTCTATCTATAGTGATCCTGCACTGGCGGTTGCCCGGCAAATCCTCTTCGATAGAAGTTGCGCCGAAGATGCGGTTCAGGATACGTTCCTTAAAGTTTTTCGCCTGCGACAACGCTATGATGCGTCCAAGCCCTTTTCGCGGTGGTTTTATACGATCCTCCGAAATACCTGCATTGATATGATCCGCAAGCGTAAGCGACATGCCAAGGTGGTTGAAAGAATTGCCGATTGGCAGGAAACCGCAGAGAAAAAGAGCGATGTAGATATCGATGCTGAAAGCCTCTTGAACACACTGCCGGAAAGCGAACAGTCTGTTTTGAGGCTGAGGATATTGCATGATATGCCATTTAGTGAGATCGCTTTTGCGGTCAATATCTCCGCCGAAGCCGCTAAAAAACGGGCTCAGCGCGGTCTTAAGAAGCTTCGCGAGAAAGTCCAGGTCTCCAGGTCCAAAGCAAAAAAGGGGGTTTCGCAGGGGGATATGTCTGAAAAACCTTCGTCTATTTTTAGAAAGATGTCCCCAGAGGGCCCAGCTTAAGCGTAATGGTATTCGTTAATGCAGCCATAACAGGTGGATACTCATGAATTGCAGAGAAATTGAACAGCAAATTGAGCTTTATGTTCTAAGGGGTTTGACGCAGCAGCAAAGCGCCGCCGTGGAAGAGCATCTTAGCCGGTGCGCTAAGTGCCGCAGTATTGAAGCCGGGTACCGGGGGATAATCGAGGAACTGCAAAGTTCTTCCAGTAATGTTGCAGCAAGTGAGGAATTCAAGCAGAGTATTGTGTCATGCGTGCAGGAACAGGTCAATGACAAAAGGTCAGGCCGAAGTGTGCGTTCGAGGGTTCTTGCCTATGCTTCGGTGGCAGCGTGTATTGTTCTGGCGACGACGGCGTTGAAACTGCATTTCGATAACAAAGCCGGTACCGGTTCCGATTCGCTCCATGCTATTGCCGGAGCGTCATCTGCACCGACATCTATCGCTGATGATATTGTTATTGCGGGCCGGACTATCTACTGTCTGGTGGCCGACGGGTTGCAGGCGAATGTTGCAGCGGTCGATTTTGCGTCCGGAAAGCAGAAATGGAAATCCGAGATCAAAAGCTACGGTTATATTACCGCCGACGACTCATATATATATTGTTTGGCTGACAATGAAGATGCCGATAGCGAGCTTGATCTTGACCTTGTGGCTCTCGATGTGTCAGATGGAACCGCAGCATGGAAGTATTCGCAGAAGAATCCGGGCTTTTTACAAATCCCATGCGGGCCGACGGTGCTGCCGGATCAGCGTGTTTGCTGGATCATCAATTCTACGGTGCATGTATTGAACGCTTCTGACGGGGCATTGCTCTGGTCCCATGAGATCGACGATAGGAGTTTGTTGTCGAATGCTACGGCTTCGGGGGGCAATCTGTATGTTACGAGCGCAAGTTCGCTGTACCGTTTCGATATCGAATCGGGGAAACAGTTGAAGCTGCTGGATTATAACTATGAAACTTCGGGCTGGGTCAAACCTTTGTTAGCTGTTTCTGATAACAATATCTGCGTTGCCGTGAGGCTGCATCTCGGCCAGAGCCGGGTGATATGTATCGATCGAGCCAGCAATGAGATCGTCTGGAACAAGCCTGCTTCGAATGTATCGCAGTTGTGTCTTTCGAGCGATCAAGTTTATGTGCGAACGCAGGATGTGCAGGCACTGGATATTGAAAATGGTGAGGCGGTCTGGGATTTCGCGGCTTTGGGGTGCAGCCCGATCACGCATGTAAACGACTGGATATGCTTTATCGACGGCGGCGACGGCGGCTTGGTGGCGTTGGATGACAATACCGGCGAAAAGATATGGCAAATGCCGGAGTTGCGTTCGTGCAGTCAATTCGTTAAATCCGGCGACAGCGGCTACCTGAAGACACAAGACGGCACGGTCCATGTAATTGCCTTCAAGTAAAGCTATTGCGACCGATCAGTCCTGATATTTACTTAGTTTTTCGATCGCGCGTGCTATTTTGTCTCTGTGCAACTCGATCGGAGCCGGATCCTTCGTAAAATTCTTCATGTCTTTGGTGATCGTTTGCGGTACTTCAAGCAATTGATGATATTGTTTTTTTTCATGCTCGGTAAGTTTATCGTTTTTCAGCAGTTTTTTGAGGATCACATGGTACTCGTAATCTTCTATGCCATCGCGCAGCATTTCCCAGCGAATACTATCTACCGGCCCGTCAAGTATCGGTTTATCCGAGTTGGCAGCGGCGGCTGATTCGGGCGGATAAATAAATCTTCCGTCGCCGTTGCCCCACGGCATTTTCTTGCCTATTGGCGTACTGTAACCGCTGACCCAGCCCATCGGATCTTCGTATGGGTTTTGCGGTTCATTGGGATAGGCAACATCGCTTGTCCAATAGTTTGTCTGCCAGACCAAAATACCTTCGATGTTTCTCTTCCATGTTTGCCACAGCCATACACGCAACTCCGTAGCGGGGTGGTCGATGAAAAGCGTGCAGTAAGGAGCCTTCGGGCCGGTGCATACATACCACCAGAACCTGTCACCATGTTCTCTCCGCTGTTGAGCTTTTTTATGGTCATAGAGATATGAAATAGCACAATAAATATTCGGTCCTCCGTTAAGAGCAGGCTCGGGCTGCTCGGTAAGCATCCTGGCGATCTTCGGACAGGATTTTTTCAATTTCGCAAAACCGTTCATGACAAATTCATACTGGCTGGGGCTCGGTTCGTCAAACCAGTAGACATATGCTTCATCGGTCCAGCCTTTTTCTTCGAAGTGTTCCTGCAAACTCCGGCAGTAAGAATCGAACATGATGGGGTACTCAGGATCTTTTTCGGTAAACCCGAGCAGATTGGGTTGCGATATCGCATGGTAAGTACCTCCGCCGATACCGGGAATTTTAAGTCTAAACGAATTAAATTGATAGTGGTCAATTGCTCTGCTCATTGCGCGGTCCCAAGCTGTAAAATCCAGCTTGGGCCCTAATTGTTCGGCAGGCAGCAGTAATTCCGTGCGAACCGGTTTTTCATTATCGACAGCCGGTGGTTTTATCGCAGGCCAACTGACAGCTATCGCATCCAGCGGAGCCGGGTTGTAGGGCGAAATATGATGGCGGCTGAAAGTTTCCCAGTATTTGTCGAGCACCTGACGTTTTTGGGTTTCGTCAGTTAATTTATGGTATCTGAAAACATTACTCGCCGAAAAACCGAAAGCTGTCGTACAGGTCATTTTATCAGGCAAAGCGAAAGCATACACCTCAACGTTGATCGCGACATCGGCGGTATAGTCTTTGGCGGTTAGTTTGATGTTTCCGGTATAGATCCCTGCCGGTACGTTGCGTGGAGTATTTACCCGAATCCACAACGGCTGATTTTTATTTGCTTCTAAATCGATCGGTTGTTTGAAAGGCGGCAACGGGTCGGGCCAAAGGCCGGTTGCCGCGCTGCTGTCGGTTGGGATCGTGACATTGACAAAACGTACGCGAAGAATATCGATGTTCGCTACGGAGATAATACCACCTTCAGAGCCCCGCAGATCGGAAGCGGTTGCAAAAAAACCGGTAATGTTTTTCGTGGGGCGGACGATCAGTTGGGCAGCTTCGGCTTCATTGCGGGCAGTGCGAATGGTAAAGGTTTTGCCTTTTTTTCCCGGCAGGGGTTTATCGGGGCTCACTTTCCAGCCCGACGATGCCCACCACAAAGCAGCTTGTGCGTTTGAAGCCGGTAATAGCTGTCCGAAAGAATCGTCAATGGCGCGGGCAAAAGCGGATTGGCACACAAATAAGAGTATTGTAAAAATGGCGTTTTTTGACATGATATGCATCGGTTCTCCAATTTGGTATACTGATAATTCGATTAAAAGCCTTCTATAAGCTTTATCCTAACAAATTCTATTTCCTTTGCACAAGTTAATCCAAATTAATATCAAGTTGATACATTGCGACGTGTTGCATTTTTTTTGTTTTTGGCTATAATATTCCTGTTCTGTAGTTATTGCGGGTTTTTTATGACATTTACCGAACTATTGGCTTTGGTTTCGTGGGGCAGCGGGGTGAGGGTGTGCAGCGATTCGCGGAAAGTGGGCGAAGGTGAGGTATTTGTCGCAATAAGCGGGGTGGCGGCTGACGGGCATGATTTCATTGGTGAAGCAGCAGCAAAGGGGGCAGGGTATATCGTATGCGAGAACAGGCGCGCGTGCGGGGATGCTGAGGAGATAATAGTTGTCGATAGCAGTGAAGCTTTGGGGCTATTGGCGCAGGGGAGCTTCGGGAATCCGTCGGCGAAATTAGTGAATCTTGCGGTGACGGGTACGAATGGCAAAACGACGGTGAGTTATCTTGTGCGGTCGGTGATCATGGGGGCGGGTAAGGAATGCGGGCTTGTCGGGACGATCGGATATGAGACGGGGCTCAAGTCGCGACAGGCTAATATGACAACGCCGGATGCGCTAGCGATCGCGAAGATGGCAGGGGAGATGGTCGAAGCGGGGCACGAGTATATGGTGATCGAGGCATCGAGTCATGCGCTGAGTCAGCGGCGGCTTGCGGGTATCAATTTTGCGGCAGCGGCGTTTACGAATCTTACGGGTGACCATTTGGATTATCACGGCAGCGCCGATAAATATCTTGCCGCTAAGATGCGACTATTTACGGGCTTGCCGTGTCATGCGATAGCGGTGCTTAATGGTGAATCCGAAGCGTCCGAGGATATAGCGAAATGCACGAAGGTGCGGAAGCTGTGGTACGCTATCGAAAAGGATGCCGATATCAGAGGACATATCGAGTCGATGGATATCGATGGGACAGTGTGTAGAATTGAATTCGGGTGGCAGAAAGCAACGGTGAGGACTTCGCTTACGGGCAGGCATAATGTCAGTAACATTCTGGCGGCGGCGGGGCTTTGTCTTGCGGCGGGGTTTGACCTTGATACAATAGCGAAGGGGCTCTCGGCAATGGAGTGTGTGCCGGGGCGACTTGAGAAGGTGGAGTGCGGGCAGGATTTTGCGGTATTAGTGGATTATGCGCATACCGATGATGCGCTGAAGAATGTTCTCGGTACGCTAAGGCCGTTGTGCAAGGGCGCGCTTGCGGTGGTGTTCGGATGCGGCGGAGACAGGGACAAGACCAAGAGGCCGCGTATGGCGAAGGTGGCGGAAAAGCAAGCAGATCGTGTGATAATAACGAGCGATAACCCGAGAACCGAAGATGCCGATCGTATAATCGCCGACATTATGGCAGGCTTTGCGGAGCCTGAGAGGGTGACGGCCCAAACCGATCGCAAGATGGCTATAGAGGCAGCGATAAAGGGTGCGGGCGCCGGCGATATTATACTGATCGCGGGTAAGGGACATGAGGACTATCAGGTCATAGGTACGGAGCGGGTGCATTTTGACGATGTAGAAGTTGCTGCGGAAATTTTGAAAGGGACGAGATGAAACCGATGGCTGTCGAAAAAATAGCGGAGGTATTGGGGGCGGAAGTGATCGGAGCAGTCAGTGGCGGGCGAATGGTTACGAGAGTGTGTACGGATTCGCGGCAGGTTAAGGAGGGGGACTGCTTTTTTGCGATAAAGGGTGAAAACTTTGACGGGCACGATCATGTCGACGAGGCCTTCGATAAGGGGGCGGTGTGTGCGGTTGTTTGCGAAGATGGGGCAGGCGGAGACGCGGCGATCATTAAGGTCGATGATACGGTAAAGTCGCTGGGCGATCTTGCGAGGTGGTACAGGGGCCAGCTAAGATGCGAGGTGATCGCTATCACGGGTTCGGCGGGTAAGACGACGACACGAGAGATGATGTATCATGCGCTCTCAGCCGATTACAAGTGCCTCCAAGCCGAGAAGAGTTTCAATAATGAGATCGGTGTGCCTTTGACAATTCTTTCGGCAGATGCAAAGCATGAGGTTGTTATCACCGAATTAGGCAGCAGTGCGCCGGGTGAAATATCGTATCTTACGGGGATCGCTCAACCGAATATCGCGGTTGTTACGAATATATTTCCGGCCCATCTTGAAAGGCTTGGCAATATTGAAGGGATAATAAAGGAAAAGGCATCTATTAGTGAGGGGCTAAGGGCGGACGGAGTGCTTATTATAAACGGCGACTTCAGGAGGCTTGTCGACCACTATAAGCAAAGCGGGAGAAAGTTTATTACTTTCGGCATGGGAGTCGATTGCGATGTTCGAGCCGAGGGTATCTCGACTAAGGGGGCGGTTGGCAAACTGATAATTGGCTGGGAGAAGATATCGGTCAATGCCGCCGGGCGGGGCAATTGCGAAAATGCGCTTTGCGCATGGGCGGTTTGCAAGAGCATGAGTGTCAGCATGATAAAATTTGCTAAGGCGATGGAAAGCTTCGGGCAGATAAGTATGCGGCTTGAGATCGAAATGTTCGGGACCGTTACGGTGATAAATGACTGCTATAACGCAAACCCGGCTTCGATGAGGAACGCCCTTGACTGTCTGTGTGATATTGCAAAGAGGAAAAAGCGGAGGTCGATCTTTGTCTGCGGGTCGATGGCGGAATTAGGTGATAGAAGCGAGGCGATGCATAAAGAGCTTGGCAGGGCGATATGCGAAGAGGGTGTAAATGTGCTTATCGCAGTAGGGCCGTTTGCGCGGGTGGTAGCTGAAGGGGCCGAAAAGTCCGGTAATAACAAGCTACGGGTTTATGTTTTTGAGAAAACAGAAGAATTATGTAATAATCTGGAAAAAATCGTTGCGCCGGACGATATAGTGTTAGTGAAGGGTTCACGAAATATGAAACTGGAACGGGCGGTTGACCGGCTAAGGGCTCTGTTTGGCTGAAAAGCCTGTGGGAATTAAAGGGATTTTTTTGGGAGATCAGTCATGGATAAAGTTGTAGCGCTGCTTAGTGTGTTTGGGCTTGGAATGTCTTTTTCGCTGCTGGGTTCGATAGGCGTAAAGCTTATGCCGAGGATCAAGATCGATCAGGGCAAATTCGGCTCACTGATCTCGGCGTTTATGTTCACCTGTCTTCTCGCTTCTTTGGTAATGGGCGTTATAACCGACTCGATAGGCTATAAACCCGTAGCGGTGTTCGGTTTTATCGCAACGGCGGTCTGCATCTTTATCCTGGCTTACGGCAAGTCATACAAATCGGTCCTTGTGCCGTGTATTCTGCTGGGGTTTGGCGCTATGGCTCTTAATACCGCAGGCAACACTTTGATCCCGGTGGTTTTGTTTGATGGCACCAATCCTGCTGCTGCCAGTAACCTCGGCAATGTTTTCTTTGGTCTTGGTCTGTTCCTTACGCCGTTTCTGGTGAGTTTTCTGTTTAGAAAAACGACATACGAAAAGGCAGTGTCGGCATTGGGCATTGTAGTTTTGCTACCTGTGACGGTCGCACTGACAGCCAAATATCCGACGAGCGAGTTGGGGTTTGCGGTCGGCGATGCTGTTAAGCTGCTGGCGGAACCTGCGGTACTGATCTCGGCACTTGTGTTGTTCTGCTATATCGCTCTTGATGCATCATTCTGTAACTGGCTGGCCCCTTTCGGTAAGGAGGTCCTGGCTTCTTCGCACCCTGATATGAATGCAGATGACGCTGACGCTTCGGCACAGAGACTTTTGTCGCTGTATGCGATCGCGATGATAGTCGGGCGTCTTATTGCCAGCCAGATAAGCGTTATAACCGAGTATGGCAGCTACTTCATCGCAGGTGCGGCGTTGATCTCGGCGGTAATTATCTTTCTTCTGGTCGGTATCAAATCGATCCGAACGGCAAGGGTGCTTATCGTTCTGTCAAGTCTTGCGCTGGCGCCGTGTTTTCCCACTACGGTTGGTGTAACTTTCGCAAAGTTCGATCCGTCCGTTTACGGCAGCGTGTTCGGTATTATTTTTGCGGTCGGTCTTGCCGGTGCGGTTATTATCCCCAAGGTTATCGGCAACATGGCAAAAGGTTCCTCGGTGCAGAAGAGCATGAAATTGCTTGTACCTGCGTGTGTGCTCCTGATCGCACTGGCGTTGATAATGAGTATTGTAAAGGGGCCGGTTTAATTTTGAGGTCCAATCAGGCGATCCACGGCCAAGCGCAACTTGACCGTGCCACCCTGCGCGAGAATGGCAAAGTGATTTGTAAAGGTTATATAATAAATTGATATATCACCTACTGCATACATTTCGGGATACGTTTACGCACCGGATAGGTTTCTATGCCTATGAGGATGTTATGTTTCGCAGTGTTTTGGCGGCGCTGACGAGTTTGATGATCTCGCTGCTGATAGGGCCGAAGATCATCCGCTGGCTAATGAAGAAGAAGATCGGCGACAGGCCGGAATTTAATCATACGACGCTTAATGAGCTGATGCGGGAACGGACCAATACGCCTACAATGGGTGGGCTGATCATTTTGCTGTCGATACTGATGAGTACGCTGCTGTGGGTGAAACTTAATAATCCGTTCGTGCACAAGGCGATATTCATTATTATCTGGTTCGGGGGGATCGGGGCGGCGGACGACTGGCTTAAGCTTACGAGCAAGATACGACACCGGACGCGTGACGGGCTGCGGGCGTGGGAGAAATTAGTGTTTCAGTTTGGCGGGGCTGCGCTTATCGCGTCTTTTCTTTACTCGGACTTTTCGAATATTCCCGATGCGATCAGGATCTGGCTGCCGTTTTACAAATACGGGATACCGCTGAAGGGTTGGATATTCGTGGTGATCGCGATATTGTATATTTCGGCGACGAGCAACGCGGTCAATATTACCGACGGTATGGACGGGCTTGCGTCGGGGTGTATCGGTATCGTCTCGTGTGTGCTTGTGATCCTTTGCTATGTCGCATCGGAGACGCTGTCCCGTTCGTATCAGGTTACATGGGCGAGCTATCTGCTGCTGCCGCATGTGCCGCAAGCCGGGGAGTTGTGCATATTCTTTGCGGCGATAACGGGGGCGATCTTCGGGTTCCTCTGGTACAACTGTCACCCAGCGCAAGTGTTTATGGGCGATGTCGGCTCGCTGCCTTTGGGGGCGGCGATGGGCTACGGCGCTATCGTTACGCGGAACGAGATATTGCTGCTGGTTATCGGGGGGGTTTTCGTCATGGAACTATTCAGCGTAGTCCTGCAAGTCGGCTACTTCCGCTATACGGGTGGTAAGAGGCTGTTCAGATGCGCTCCCATCCACCACCACTTCCACTTAGCCGGCTGGAGCGAACCACAGGTCGTGGTGCGCTTCTGGCTACTATCAATAGCGTTTGCAACGCTTGCCCTAGCGACACTGAAGATAAGGTAGTTTAGTTTTTAGTTTTTAGTTGAGCAAAGGAGAATACTATGAGCACGAATAAATTGAACTTACCTGTTTGTTCACTAATACTGGCTTTGGTTCCATGGTGTTATGCCCTTTTGGCCGAAATATTGCCGCGACTTATTGTACTAGTAGTAGCGATATTGTCATATTTATCCTTACTCGCATCGGTTGTTATGATAATCATAGTTTTTAAGAAATACTCAGGGAAAATAAACAAACTGGCGCTAATTGCATCCTTGCTAAATGTTTTGTATGTTTCATATGTTGTTTTAGCTATCTTTGCGATCATTCACTAATCAAGAGAACGAAAAAGTCTATGCTACAGAACTGGAAAAATAAGCAGAATTAAAGAGAATTAACGAAACCGGGATTCTTTTTTATAAGATAGGCAATTTAGCCATACTTCGTTGGTCATGGAGGGAATATTGACTGCTACCAGTTATTGCTGTCGAATCCTGATTTGAATTTTTTGTTTTTGGCTTGTAGATATTGTACGAAGATCCTGTTGGTATCCAGTTGGACGACATTCGGCCAGAAACATGCATCGGTTAAAGTGCCATTACCCGCAACGGTGCTCTGCGAGCCCCAGTTTATATTAGAATCGCTTTGTGTGCCGCGCATATAGTTGATCTTGCATTTCAAGATGCGCGGGTTGCTGGCATTGGGGGCCGGGGCGTGCTGGTCGGTCATGAAAACGACTACATAATTGCCCGCAACGGTCTTTATCATCCACGGCGCTAAAGCATTGTATGAGGGGCTGCCTGCTATGATCTTTGGCTCCGAAGCGGTCCAACTCCATGTCCGGTCGCCATCTACGGATGTCACCTGTCGGATGCAGCCTTTATGATAGCCGGCGGTTGGAACTCGCTGAACACTTTCGAGAAGGCATACAAGCCGGCCCTTTGCAACTTCCACCACAGTACCCATGCCGTCACGCGAAAGTCCGTTGGGGCTATGCGACTTACAGACAATGACGTCATCGGTCCAGGCTGCGGCATTGAGGTCTTTCTTCATTAAATATTGATGACCGGCAAGCTTGTCTGCGATCCAGGGCGTAAATTCATCGTCGTAGTAACATTGAACGACACCGTCGGAGCGTTTGAACAGGAAACTGGACCATAGGCCGCAGGAGCCGCCTGCAACGATCTGGGTAGTTTGTTTTACGGTCGAGTGATGACGCCAGGTGGCTCCGTAATCGCTGCTTACGGCAATCCGTATTGAGTATGTGTTTGGCTTGCTGTGATCTCTGTAGAGTCTGTTCTTACGGTAGGATATTAGAATTGTGCCGCTGCCTAAATCCAGAAATGAGCAGTCACCAACATCGGCTGATTTATTATCATCTTTGGATGGCGTGACCTCTGAGCGTTTGGTCCAGCTTTTTCCGATGTCATCGCTTATCCATATTTCGAGTTTTTTACCTTTGCCATAGCGAACCGTTCTACAGGTGACGATCTCCTGCTTTGCGGTTGAGGGGTTATGTAAAACAAGCACATCTTTAACTCCCCCGCTGGCAGCTTCAGGGCTCCAGGAAACCGCGGCATGGGCCAGTGGATTTACGAATATCGCAAAAAAGATTACCGGAAAGAATAGTTGCCATTTTTTAACAATGCTTCGCTTATTCATTTTATTGGTTTTCTTCGTTGGTCATGGTATTACTCTGATGTATCGAGTATGCTCATGAATGCTTCCTGCGGGATCTGGACGGAGCCGACGCTCTTCATTCTTTTTTTGCCTTCCTTTTGTTTCTTGAGGACCTTCATCTTTCTTGTGACGTCGCCGCCGTATAGTTTTGCGGTTACGTCCTTGCGGAAGGCTTTTATGGTTTCACGTGCGATGATCTTGCCGCCGATGGCAACCTGGATGGGTATTTCGAACTGGTGGCGGGGGATGGCGCGTCTTAGTCTTATGATGAGTCTTCTGCCGCGGGGCTCTGCGACGGAGCGGTGGACGATCAGCGAAAGGGCATCGACGGCGACTTTGTTGACGAGGATGTTGATCTTGACGAGGTCGCTCTTTTCGAAACCGGTGAACTCGTAGTCCATGGTCGCATAGCCGTGGCTTACGCCTTTGAGTACGTCGTAGAAGTCGTAGACTATTTCGGCCAGCGGAGCCTTGTACTCTAACATAACGCGTGTGGTGCTGAGGTAGTCGGTTTTGAGGAGTTTGCAGCGGCGTCCTTCGGCGAGTTTCATTATGCCGCCAATGGTATCTGCGCCGGTGATGATCTCGAGTTTTACGAATGGTTCGCGGAGTTCTTCGATCTGGCTCGGGTCGGGCAGAACGCTTGGGGAATCGATCCTCTTTACCTTTCCGTCGGTGGTCAGTACTTCGTAGCTTACGGTGGGCGCCGTCTGGATGACGTCGATGTTGTTTTCGCGTTCGAGGCGTTCCTGGACGATCTCAAGGTGGAGGAGGCCGAGGAATCCGCAGCGGAAGCCGAAACCGAGGGCCGGAGAATTTTGCGGGATGAAAGAGAAACTCGAATCGTTCATGGCGAGTTTGTCGAATGCCTGGCGGAGTTTCGGATAGTCGGTATTATTGCCGGGATAGAAATCGGAAAAGACCATCTGCATCGGCGGTTCGTAGCCGGGCAGCGGCTGAGCGGCGGGATCGGCATCGTCGGTTATGGTGTCGCCTACCGTGACGTCGGCGAGCTTGCGGATGTTGGCGATGACGTAGCCGACCTCACCGGTTCCGAGCTGGTCAACAGGGGTCATCTTCGGAGTCATCTTGCCGAGTTCGGTTATGAGGTAGGTTCTGCCGGTGCCCATGAATCTGATCTTCTGCTTCATCCTGAGTTTGCCGGCGGAAACTTTTACGAAACATATTACGCCGCGATATTCGTCGCATAGGCTGTCGAATATGAGTGCGGCAGCGGGTTTGTCGCTGTTGTCTTCGGGCGGCGGCAGGAATGTTACTACGGCTTCGAGGAGTTCTTCGACGCCGAGGCCGCTTTTTGCGCTTATGTGGAAGCATTCGTTCTTGCGGATGCCGAGTACGTGTTCGATCTCTTCTCCGACGACGTCCGGCTGGGCGGCGGGGAGGTCTACTTTGTTGATGACGCCTATGAGTTCGGCGCCGGTTTCTATGGCGAGATATGCGTTGGCGACGGTCTGGGCTTCGACTCCCTGGCTTGCATCGACGACGAGGATCGCTCCTTCGCAAGCGGCCAGCGCGCGGGAGACTTCATAATGAAAATCGACGTGGCCGGGTGTGTCGATGAGGTTGAGCATGTACTCTGTGCCCTCGTGTGTGTAGCTCATGGTCACAGCCGAAGCCTTTATGGTGATCCCGCGTTCGCGTTCGAGGTCCATGCTGTCGAGGAGCTGCTCTTTGGCTTCGCGTTCGGTGACCAGGCCGGTGATCTCCATCATGCGGTCGGCCAGCGTGCTCTTGCCGTGGTCGATGTGCGCTATTATCGAAAAATTACGTATATGTTTAGTGCTCATTTATTACTTATCCGTTCAAAATCCTGAAATATCCACCAGCAGGGGTGTTTACGACATCCGCTACCGCAGAATCTTACCATTATAGTATATTCGCCGCAAAAATCAATATGTTCGTAAGGTCGGCTTTTTTGGCGTGGTTTGGCCAGTTGCAAATAAAAGGCTTGAAATACCGGTGATTATCTGTAATATGGTTTTTTCCCAGACCGACGGGGGCGTCGTATAATGGGAGTACACCGCGGTCGCATCGCGGGGATGCGGGTTCGATTCCCGCCGCCTCCAGTCTTCGTTCGGAGCGGAAGCGACAAACGAAGACTGTCGCGTCGTAGCGCAAGCGCAGACGGACTCAGTGACGCATATCTGTGCGATGCTCCGAACTACGACCCGGCAGGCCAGTCTTAAAGGATATGTATGGCTTATTGTTATGTCTATATTTTACAATCGGAAAATGACCCTGAGCGTTTTTATACAGGTCGTACAGATGACCTTGAAAGTCGTTTAATTGTTCATAATCAAGGAAAATGTAAACATACATCCAAATTAATCCCGTGGAAAGTCAAGACAGCTGTTGCTTTTGCTGACAAAGAAAAAGCTCTGGAATTTGAGAAGTATCTCAAAACATCCTCTGGCAGAGCATTTGCCAAAAAACGATTGTAGGGAAATGAATTGTTAGCCCGTTCAGTTTAAGTGGGAGCAGGAAATTTCACATGTTTGGAGAATCTTAGCATGAAAAAACTTGCTATCACTCAATTTAGCATTTTGGCCTTTGTATCAGGTGTTGTAACGGTGTTAACTTTTATTACGGGAGGTCTTGTAGCAAATCATTGGAATGAGTTTTTATTTGGTGGGAGCGAGGAAGTGATACTTCCAGCAGTTACAGTCTTTGCGACACAATATGGATTTTGGGTTCCTTTAGTATGCTGCTTCTCCTCAATTGTTTGTGTAGCAGTTTCGACAAAAAAGTACGACAACTTACCCGTTTTATGGGCTTTTTTTACGCTTATAGTGACCGTTGAGCTTATAGGGTTGGCACTTATTGCTTGGCTCAATATATTTCCCGCTCTTAAAATAATGTATAGATTCATATAGTTACAATTACATCAGGGAGTTTTTGTTACTGTGGCGGTATATATTGGTTTTCCGGCTTTTAATCCACCAAACAGGGCTGTTTTGCGTCCCACCCGTCGAAAAGACATTTTTTTTGGAAAATGCAATAAATATTAATTGATTAACCTGTGATTATGGTATAATGATGCAAATGTTTGTGCAAATAATTTTTAACTTTAAAAATGGAGATTCGAGATGAAGACAAAATTAGTAGCATTAGCAGTGGTAGTGTTGTTTGTATGTGGAGCAATGGTTTATGTGCATGCATCATCTGATGCAAGTTCGACAGAGCTTTCCATAAGTGCCAGCCCCGAATCGACACCTCTTGCAAGCGGCGATGGTGGCTGTTCAAAGAGTGCTGATAGCGATAAGCCTGCTGAGAAAAAGGCCTGTCCTAAAAGCGGTAGCGATAAGAGCGAAGGCGGTTGCAGCAAGAGCAAAGGCGGTTGCAGCAAGAGCAAAAAGTAACAGCCCTAAAAGCTAACAACATATTATATAAGCCTCGGATCCAAAAGATTCGGGGCTTTTTTTACAGCTACGGTGTCTCGTGGTCGGTTGCGAATGAAAAGCCGGATCGCTTTATACTGAAGAGCATAAAAGATGCAGCAGGTAGCTATTGCGCTTATTTTCAGGACATTTAACGATATGTTTTTTATATTTTGCTTGACTGACTCAGGAGATTTGGTATAATTCACCTATTAGGGAGGGGGAACTTGTGGTTTGAGGTGAAGTGAAATGAGAGATCCCAGTTCACAGTACAGGAGCAGGAAAGATGAAAACAAGAACATTTTTTAAACAAACAAATCCCCTTAACAAAATGGGCCGCCGTTTGAGAACCGCATTTACGATCGGATCGCTTCTGCTGCTAATGCTTCTACCCGCTACAGCCCAGGCTGCTACCTCCGGAGATTACGAATATACCGACAATGGTGACGGCACATGCACCATCACCGGTTACATCGGCCCCGGTGGAGATATAACAATCCCCAGCGACTGTAACAGCCTGACGGTAACTGTTATCGGGAACTTTTCATTCGCTGGCTCCGGCCTGACAAGTGTGACGATACCTGACAGCGTAACCACCATCGGGCACGAGGCATTCGCAGGCTGCTCCGGCCTGACCAGTGTAACCATTGGCAACGGAGTTACCACCATCAGTTACAGGGCATTTCTTGGCTGCTTCGGCCTGACAAGCATTACTATTCTCGGCGATATAAACAACATCGCGGCTGGAGTGTTTAATGATTGCAGCGATCTTAGCGTCACCTTTGGCGATAGTGTTACCACCATTGGGGGCGGTACATTCGCAGGCTACCCCGGCCTGACCAGCGTAATGATCGGCAACAGCGTCACGACCATCGGGAACTATGCATTCGATCACTGTCCCGGCCTGACCAGCGTAACCATTGGCAACAGCGTAACCACCATTGGGGACGGTGCATTCTCTTTCTGCGGCGGCCTGACTAGTTTGATTTTCCCCGACAGTGTTACAGCCATCGGGTACAGGGCATTCTATCACTGCGAAGGCCTGACCAGTGTAACGATATCCGAGAAAGTAACCACCATCGGGAACAGTGCATTCGCAGGCTGCGACGGGATGACTGAAATTGAGGTGGATACCGCAAATCCTGCTTACTGCAGTGTCGATGGGGTTCTGTTTAACAAAGATCAGACAGAACTTGCCCAATATCCCGGCGGTAAAGCCGGAAACTATTCAATTCCAGACAGCGTTACCACCATCGGGGATGGTGCATTCTATCGCTGCGAAGGTCTGACCAATGTAACGATATCCGACAGAGTCACAACTATTGGGTACTTGGCCTTCCATGATTGCTCCAATCTTACCAGTCTAACAATCGGCAACAGCGTTACTACCATCGGGGACTGGGCATTCGGTTCCTGCACCGGTCTGACCAGCGTGACGATACCAGACAGCGTCACAACCATTGGGGACGGTACATTCGCTGGCTGCTCCGGCCTAACAAGTGTGATGATACCTGACAGCGTCACGACCATCGGGGACCATACATTCAGATACTGCACCGGGCTGACCAGTATTTTTTTTAAAGGCAATGCACCTTTGCTTGGTGGTTCAAATGTGTTTTACTTTATTGACCCGACAGCAAACGTCTATTATATACCGGGGACGGTCGGTTGGGGTGAAACTTTTGGGGGGCTTCCGACTGCTGAATGGTTGCCGTCGCTTGCGGATGTTGACCTGAATTATAAAGTTGATTATTATGACTTTGCTGCGTTATCCAGCCAATGGGGGCTAACGGACTGCAATGATTCAAACGACTGGTGTCTGTGGGCCGATTTCGACCAGAACGGGGAAGTTGATCCGAATGATCTTAACCTGCTTACAGAAGACTGGATGTTCGGGATCGTTCCAGATTAGCATGGGATTTTTCTAACAGCTGCGGTGTAAATTGGCTTTCCGGCTTTTATGTATTTCCGTTCGTAATTTGTTCCTACTACTTCTTTTTCCTGGGCGTCGGCGGCTCGGGTGAATTCTATTTTTTTGGTCTTTTCGGAGACGCTTTGGGTTGCTAAAACTTCCTCTACTTGTTCGAAATAGCCTTCGTGGTCGGTGGCGAACTGGATGATGCCGGCGGGCTTGAGGCATCTTAGTAGCTGGAGGACGTTTGGTTCGCTGAAAAAGCGTCTTTTGTGGTGGCGTTTTTTGGGCCAGGGGTCGGGAAAATAGATATGGAAGCAGTCTACGGAGGCATCTGCGAGTTTTTCGGCTACGAATGTGGCGGCGTCGGTGCGGGTCACGCGGACGTTGGGGATCGACCATCTACCGAGCCGGTCGACTGCGACGCGGTAATATTTACGGGCCCATTCGATGCCTAAAAATGAGATTTCGGGGTGGTAGCGGGCTTGGTTTACGAGAAAAGTGCCCTTGCCGGAGCCGATCTCGATGTGGATAGGCCCTTTGCGGCCAAATATGTCGTCAAAATCCAGGCAGCCCTGGATGTCA
>SDBV01000726.1_pt1 | contig 47658 bp, 72 predicted proteins | sample 2277081 | NCBI WGS metagenome assembly SDBV01 (sample SAMN10402039, study PRJNA504765) | marine sediment metagenome | isolation source: marine sediment core GS10_PC15, 223 cmbsf | place: Arctic Ocean: Southern Knipovich Ridge | collected 2010
GTGCTTGGGTGGATTTTCTTGTACCTGGTTCGCCCTTTAGCATGAAGAGTAACGAATCCCAATCAATATCTGATAAGTTTTTAGGCATTGTTATTTCCTATTCTGGTTTAAAATACCTAACATACTCCTCAAACCATTCCCACCATTCTTCTTCATCAAATTCTTCAGAAGGTTCTTCAAAATGTTTTATAAAGGATTCTAATCTAGATATAATAATAATTTTAAACTCATCAATTTTCATGAAAACAACTCCGTAAGCCGATCAATCTTATCACTATCAGTTCTCTCCACGCAGTTCTCACAATGAGGTTTAGCCAGATGCGCAGAATACTTATCAATCACCATTGGATTCCCGCATCTCCAGCACTCACAGATTCGATTGAGCATTAGTTTAGCACTAACATAGTGTGAACAACCAGGAACCATGCAACGATAGATTAGGAAATTCTTCCCTAAAGTAGTTCGTTGATACTTATGAATACAACTTATTTTCTTAGTCATTATGTTACTTCCAAGCTAATCAATTTATTACTTTCTATCCAGTCATAAGACGGACTTCCACATATTTGATCTTTAATCCATACTCTTAAATATTTTTTCCCTAAATCTAGAGCTACAACATTCTCTATACATATACGTTCACCAGCTAGTGCTATTGCGGGATCAGTTTGAACTATTGTTAGAGTCATTTTATAACCTATTATATTTAGAAATCTTCTTCTGCATGTTGTCTGAAGAGTGGTATCTCTGATGGGTCCATTCGTTCAGGTATTTTAGACCAATCAACACCCCTACCCATTTTAACCCATTCCCTATACTTCTCCACAGATCCATGACACAGAGATGGAGTGAAGTTATAAAATATTCCCACCCATCCTCGAATAATGAACATATTCTTCTCATCAGCACGATTTACTGCTTCACACAAGTTATTCTGTATAACAGCCTGAAGAAATTTACCTGGTTCCTTATGATGAATTACATATGCGCGTAATGCCCTTTCCATATAGCTTGGTATTCGATACTTCTTTAATCCTTCTTCTAACTCATCTGCTACTTCATTAGATTCAGTCATATTATTTATCCTCATCAGACTCGGATTCAGTATTAATTGGATCCCAAGCTTCTCCAACCATAAAATTCTTCTTCAACTCACTTTCTCTCATATCAGGGTTAGATTCACATACCTTAATAAATTGGCATATTCCAAACTTATTCTGACAATGAGTTAATCTATGTGGCCAAAACTTCATCTCATGATACATCAGTAATTCATATGCATAATGAGGTAATGTCTGTGACTGCCATTCAAGTAGTCTTTGTGGGGAATACGACACCATTGGCCTAATGAACTTCTCTTCTGGCTTAAGAGATACTTGGAATCCTATTTTATCGATGATAACTGAACGCGAGTCTGTTACTAAGCACTGACCTATGAATTGATTATCCATAGATAAGGTAGGTCTCAACTGACTCATAGTCTTATGGTCACATGGATAGATACCATTAAGAGTATCAATCAGTAGGTCTAGCTTGGCCTTCCACAGAATGCGTATCTTATCATCCTCATATAATACTTTACCCCTCACCTTCTCAGATTCTAATGGAACCCATGCCTCATTCTTCCATCTCTCAAAGTATTGCTCCATTGTTTCAAGAACCCACTTGTAACCAATTCTCTTAGGTTTCTTTTCATTCTCGGCTGGTGTATTTACTAGACCAGGGTATTCATTGATTATGTGGCCACATGTAGGAGTTATTTTCTTCGTTAGGTTCTCTAGTTTTCCACTACAATCTGGGCATACTCCACTAGATATGACATCATCTGGTAATCCTACATCACAGTTAGGACATACATGATAGGGAACAAAACCAGCACAATACCTACATCCCTGAATATACATCAACCCCGCCGTCATACCCGAAATAATAGCAGCTTTCCTATCAAATCCCTTTATCTTCTCACGATTGAATACTTCTAATATTTTATGAGCTATCGATCCACACTCCATGCTATTAGGCTTACCATTAATCGATTGAAAATGACGATTGAATCGAAAATCAGTAAGACATGGACAAGCTTGTAGTGTAGTTAGAACTGTAGCATCTAGAATGATATTCTGCTTTTTAGTCGTGACAATTTCAGGGATACTCATTTCAGTATCAGTTCCACATTCTTGAAAAATATTCCCTTATTTGGACCAATGGTAATATTGATCATAGATATATAGGAAGCTACTATCGTATGAGGTTCTTTAGAATTAAATAACTCTTGACAAACATTAGCATAGGTTTCATGATCAACTTCATAGATTTCTGGCCACTTATCTAATCCAAACTCATCGTTGAATTTATTTCTAAGTTCATTTGGAGTCATTTCTTCAAAATCCCACAGAAGGAACAATGCGAGTTATCCCATCTATTAGTCTCACCACAGTTAATACATTTCCAATGGTTCATGATAGGGGTTCTGTGAAGGTTGCAGGAGATTGACTAATCTTTGCAATTGTTTTCATTATATAGAAAACGCGTCCTTCTTTAATTACTAATCTTTTTGCTTCTGCATGTGCCGAGCCATATGAGTCATGTAGATGGTATGGATATGAGTTCCATTCCACTGAATGGTTATCACTGTATACCACATAGAAAATATCTTTATTCATTACCCCACCCCCAATACTTTCTTAACACGCATTAGCATATCTTGCTCAGTCTTACACAGTAGACAAGAATTAGGATTATTTCTGTAACTATGACATCCGCTCCGTTGTAAATTAGGCTCAAGATGCCGAATTAACCACTTAATAGCTTCACGCTTGGTAAGTTTCATGCTCATTCTTTGATTAGTTTCCTAACATTTATTAATTCTATTATCATATTTAATGTTATTAGTTTTGAAGGATAAAAATCTCCTACCCAAACGATACTTGAAGTTGTTCCACGTCTTTTATAGCGTGTCAGAATAAGGAATCCATCTGTAGTAATGTAACCATCCTCCTCTTTACAATAATTTGTAATAATTTGAATTGATTCATCATTTCCATATAAAGTTTTACATGATGATTCATCATCCATTAATATTTCAAGTGTTTTACAGTTCCAGTTATCAGGATTAAAACTTCCTGTTTCATTAAATGCACAAGACCGTTTTGAACTAAAATTATTAGGTTGGGTATCAGAACTACAAGCAGAACAATAATTAATCAAAATGAAGCCGCCTTCTGCAATTTAGTAGCATCTTTAACTATCCGACTCGCGAGTTCCTTCATCAAATCCCCTTGATTCCATGATGGGGCAGTTCCCTGATTCATTGCAGCATGGAAATTAACTCTTTTCTGTTCTACCAATAATCCCAAATGATCATCAATAGTTCCTTCAGCCGTAGTATATGTTCCTGTTACATTCTTAGCAGTCTGACCAATACGAATAAATCTACCTTCGGCCTGTTCTTCATTAGCAGGATTCCACTGTCTCTCATGTAATACACAGTCACAACAAGACTGTAGATTTAATCCTTCTCCTGCCGCTAGTGTAGATGCTATCATAACACAGGACTCCGTCCTATTAAACTTTTCTTGCAATTCAAATCTTTGCTCGGAGCTTAGTTCCGCTGTCATTTTCATTATAGGGATTCCATCTAATTCCTTCTGAAATTCCCTAAACATTAATTCACCAACATCCCTGTGATGAACAAATACTACTATCTTCCGACCCGTCTCGTTAATATGATTAACCACGAATTCTACCGTAACAGGTATCTTAGCTAGCCCGGTGATATGACGCATCTTAGCCATCTTTGCTAGCATGTTAGTCTGCGTAGCTTTATCATTACCACCATCTCCTAATACTTCTTCATTATAAAATCTTACAAAATCACTAACTTTTTCATCATATTCTTTAGCCTCAGCCCCTTCTAATTGAGTATAATGTATGTTACGACTAATAAGCGGTAGTTCCGACATAACTTCCTTCCGCTCACGTCTTATAGCTATTTCAGAAATATATTCCTTAAATTTCTTAGGATTTCTTATGCCACCCTCTTTAGCCTTATCACCACTCCAATAGAAATCTACCCATGTATCTAGGAAACCTTGGTAAGAAGGGAATTTAGCAGGGTCCAACATATTCAATACTGTAAAGAATTCACTTCCTCTATTTTTCCATGGTGTTCCGCTTAATGGAATAATAGTTGCGTTCGTATCAGTTATTAATCTTCTAACTTCCTTCGTCCGTGCAGAATCCGGATTTTTAATCTGTTGGCATTCATCTAAGATGATAGTCTTAATCCCAACTGATACAAACTTCTCTCTATCAAATCGTCTTAATAGATCGTATCCAATGATATAGGTTTTCAAACCTGCTATCACAGGATCTCTACTTGTCGAAATGACTTGTGAGAAATATTCCATTCCAAGGAATCGAAGAATTTCCTTAAAGAATTGGAATTTCACTCCGCTTTTTACAATGAATAGAACAGGGAATCTCTCGGGATGGTAGTGTAGGTATGCCAACGGTGTGACTGTTTTTCCAAGGCCCATTTCATCAAATAATCCGGCTCCGGTGCCTGAAGCTATGGCTGTCTCGATAAAACGAGCGCCTTCGACTTGGAAATCAAATAATTTGTAACCATCACACTTAATACAATGATTCTTTTCCCATTCATGCAAGCACTTATTATCTCGTTGTTCCGCTGTAATGAATTCCTTAAAAGGTGTAGCTTTTGGAATGATTTTAACTATGGTATGATAGCATTCTAAGATGATAGTTTTAGTCTCACTACCATCGTGGTTAGTTACACTAGTTACCATTAATTCTTTAGCTACTTTGTTACAAACTATGCATTTATCTTGCAGACGTGTGATTCGGGATTGGGACGGAGTTACATTAATCGCAGCATTCTCACTACGATTAGGCTTATCGAAGAGTAATTGAGATTGTGATTCAGTCATTAGAATTCATCAACTAATGATATGACATAATCATTTAGAAAGTATTTATTATTTTTTGACTTTAAACTTCTACTTCCTAGTGTATAAGCCTCATCAGTACCAATTGCAAGAATGAATTGATGTTCAAATCTTATTGCGGATTCATTTTCTTTCTTATCATATGCTGCGATATAAATATATTTCATTAGTCTAACTCGCGAACCATCCTTAGCATTAAAAGAGATTTTCCATATAGTATTATCTTTTCTGGCTGCACCCATAGCTCCAAGTATGGTTTTGTGAAATCCAATATCATGAGCTTCCGATCTAATTTGTATCATTATTCATATCCATATTTATCATTAACAGTTATCATTAGTTCTTCTAGAGAATCTTCTCTGATTACTTCTATCATATTTTGGTATATGTAAACCTCTTCGATGAAATGATGACCATCAAACCATACAAGACCATTAAAATTCATTGCAGCATGGCGACCATGAACTTTATTAGGGTTTTCCCTAAGTTTTTCTTCTAGCCTCTTGTCTATAGTATGGTCAAAATTACTTATTCCTAGTGAGACTTCAGTCATTTCTTCAGTAGTCATTATCGCCAATCAATTAATCAATTAGAATTAAGGGCCTTAATTTTACATACTCCACACATACCATGAGAATGATCTATTGAAGTATACCCCATCACATTATTACACTGTGAGCATATGATAGGATATTCTCTTAATAGGATAGCTCTCGTGTTATGTCTAAGATTATTACGTCTAATTACATCACAACGATCGCCTAGTCCGAGATCTGGGATTGTCATTTCTGTGTTTCCTTAGATGTATAGAAATATTATAACTTAACTATCTTTCCGTTCTAATGTTAGATAGTATATGCTCCAATTAGTAAAATTATGAGATATTTTAGCACGACCTATCTTGAATAATGATGGGTAATAGAGAATCCATCTATTATATCTAACTAGTAATAATTTACGAGTAATTACTATTTCTATGGATAAAATCATGATTGTAATCCTTTCAACATTTTGGCTGCTTCGACCGGACTAATTCCCTTAGCTACACAGATAGTCTGAATAGTGAATTCCGGTATACCTATCTCTTTAGCTAAACGAGCTAATTCTACCTTATCAAACTTTGGTTTCTTAGGGGCCCTAGCCTGAGATTCTCGTGGTTTCTTAGGAATTACAGGCTGATATGTGAGATCTTGCTGTTTTATCTTTTCTCTCTCATCTAAACGAAGTTTACTAACTAAGTCATTTAGATAAGTTTGAATACCTCTTTGTTCAGATGTAATACTAACGCGCTTTTCATCAATATTGAATAACACGTTTCTTAAATGAATGAATCTATCTTGAAGTCTTAGTGCTAGCTCGAAATGTTTCTTTTCGATACTGGAATCCGCATCAATCTCTTTTTTCATATTAATGATTGATACTATTTCAGCATTGAAAAAATCATTTCTAACTTTTATTGAACTATCTACTGGAATATGCTGTGACACCCCTTCAATAGCTTTTAGTTCTTTATCTTTCTTATCCTTATCTAGCCTAACTTCCATACATGCATTCATTGCAGCTACTCTTGAATCTGCATTAGCTGCATTCTTAGCTGATAATGCCATCTCTTTATCACGGCAGGATGGACACATATACATTGCATTGTATTTGAACCATCCTTTTGAACCCTCCTGTTGATCTATTGAACCACATATTTCACATATTGTAGGATCTTTTATTCTATCCTTTTCAGGAATAATACCTTTAATAAATACTTCAGGCATTAGAGGTTCTGCAATTTGATGATCGAAGGTAGGTATATCAGATTCACAATCACAAGCAAGATTACCACAGTTAGGACAGAATTCTATGTCGGTCATTTTGGATCTCGTTCGTATAATATTGGCATCTTATTGCACTTACACAATTTTTCCCAGGGTAACTTACACTTCGGACATATCCATATTAAAGTCATTACTCAGAATACCTCTTATAATACTTATCCGTTAATGATTCAATCTGAGGCATTAGTTTATCAATCATAACTGATAACTCAGTATTGAGTAGGAGAGTTAATTCTTGTAATGGCACATCACACAAACGCGCGTGTGCATTCAAGTCAGTAGAGAGTTTAACTATGATACTACCCAACACGGTATTATCCTCATCAATCTTAACTGATATTGGTCTATCGGATGAAAGGATTATCATGTTACAATCCTAACTGGGATATTAGCTTTCTTAGCACGTCTAACCATATCTGCCGTTCCTTTACTATTCTCTATATCAGAATGAAATACAATTACTAGATCTGGCTTTCCTTTATCTAACATCTGTTGATTTCTAATTGGTCCGGCGGCGCGTCCATATCTTGACCAGTTAGCAGGATATGATTCTACTCCATATTTTAAACTTATTGCAGCTAATGCTGATAATGTATCTGCTCCATCTGCATTACCATGTATAATATTAACTGAATTATGAAGGTGTGGTTGATATTCTATTAATACTTTTTTAATTGTGACCGGATCACACCAATTCCTATCACCACAACAGAGGATTATCATTTTATGAAACTAGTATTAACCAGTATATTTCTTTTGGATTGGATACATGTTTCGATATATTTTAGCTCGCTCCAATAGCTGACTTGGACTTATTTTGGTTTTTGATTCCCGCCTAATTTTTGCAATGAGATTTAAATCAGTCCCACATATTACAATATTTAATGCACGAGGATTATTAGATTCAATTTTTTTTGAATCCCAGTCAATTATCCGTTTTGGTTCATTAAAGCTATATCTAGTTAATCTAATAGTTTCTGAGTCGCGCATACAAATATTACAATGGCCTATAATAATTTCATCTGATACTAACATGCTATTTTCCTCCAAGCAGCTTTGCATTCCTTATACATTGATGAAACTTTTCTATATTCATTGGTGGAGCGCATCGTTTCATTATATTAATTGCATGATGCACTAATGCATGGCATTTTGTGCATAGGATTATAATATTGTCTGGTGTATATTTTCCCCCATACTCTAATCCTGGCACTATTCTATGTCTATTTAATAGTTTATGAAGTTTTCCGCACAATTGACAGATCGGGGACTGCCCGGTGTCCGGCCGAATACGAGCCGTTGACGGGTCCGTAACTAGCCGATGGGTCGCCGTAACTCGTTGATTCGACTCGACTTCCACGAAACCCCCATCTCCATCCTAAGTATACCATACCTCCAGCCCGATGTCAAGTGTTCTAGAATCGGACACTATTACTAGTGAGTTATAGGTTATATATTAGTAGTTGAAAAAAAAAATAAAAAAAGAGAACATACTAAACCCCCTACCAGGAACAAGCCAGGTTGGGGTCCGGGCGGGTCAAGGGGGAGAGGGAGGGTTGGACTAAGTCGTTTGTTTTGAGTGATTTAGAGAGAAAAGTGGCCCAGTTAACGAGTTGTCAACGACCGGTCAATGAAGTGACATTGGAGGGTTAATGACCAGGTAAGATTATTATCAGATTCACTATTGTTATGATATTACATATATAAATCAGCCAGGGGCCAGTCCGCGAAGTGGCTCTAATAATGATGCAGGATTACCTCTAGGATGGACGAGGATTGATTAGGCGAGAAAGCCAAAGGTAGTCAGAGGCTAGACAGCCCGAAAAGAGCCGTTTGGCGCTTACAGAGGCTCTGAGAGACACCTTTGCCTTACTTTCGCCTTTTGGTAGTAAATCACTACACAATATGATATTACTACACTTATAAATGAACAAAGAAAAAGGGGAAGAATTAACTAGGCTTCTTCCCTCTCCTATCAATATAACACCCTAGTGGCTGGCTGATTTAAGAGTGCCACTCTTATTTAAATTTCACATATCGTTCACTTCCTTTTTCTGGCTATTGAATTACTACTTTGTAAATTGATGATGAAGCTACTACTTCACAGCTGCCTTGGCATCATCATACAACTTGGTAGCCACACTCTCAGGAATTCCGCCGCGAATCATATCTCTGATAACTCTTTCTCTCACAGCGGCATCAGAGATAGTGTGAGGCTTATACTTGGCCAAAGCTTTCTGATACGCATTACTTCGTGCACGAGCCTGCATGACATCGTTGACAAGACCGCGGAAAGTCAGTCTATCCTTATCATCCTTTCCTTTGTTCTCATCATTGATGGTATCGGCCGCTACCTTATCAGTAGGGCACGATAGCCAGGCATAGCTACCCTCAATCTGTCTGACTTCACCTTTCTCATCAAGGTGATCAGGATGCTCCTTCGGAATTTTGAACGTGAAAGTGTCCGGAGTTTCAACACGTCCAAGTTCGTCCGTTACCGGTTCGGGTTTCGTGACCGTTCCATCCTGCTCGATTAGATCTGGGGCCATAGTTTGTCTCCTCTCGCTAGTGGGTCCAGAATTGGACCGTTGGATTCTAAGGTGATTATATCATACTCGACTGGCGATGTCAACTAAAATCCGCAGGCGCGTTCGAATTTCTCGCGGTCGAATCGCGGGTTGTCGGCTTTGAATACGTCTAAAAGACGTTTATGTAAACTGTATAGTGTTCTATAGCCCTCAGTATCAAGATCAATATAGGATCGTTCGAGTTCATCACGGATACACTCCGCGATAGTGGCATAGTTTCTACTGGTCATTTTGTATTCTCCTATGAATGGGTATAACCGTCAAGTTCAATACCTAGCCACATGCCACACCAGTATAACACAGGTTGAATTGAATGTCAAGGGTTATTTGTAAAGTTCTGCGTAACCTGACTTCAGGACGACGATGAAGCCTTGACTCCGATAATAGTCAGTCCAGTATCGGATGTTCAGGTTGCCGTAAACAATCACGCCGAGTTGTCTCATTGTGGGATTGAATTCCATTTCATCTCCATTCTTGGTTAGAGTATAACATAGGTCAGAGCTATTGTCAAGTGGAAAAGTGATTTCAATTTTGTAGCAGGTTTCGGATGTGTCGTCGTGCTATTTCATCCCCACATTCTTGACAGAGAGTAGTGATATTCAACACGCGGTCAGCTTGAGATGTTGTGAAACCAAGACGTTGAATCTTCTGTCTTGATTTCTGTAGGCTCCCAGTGATAAAGATTTTAACCTTACAATCCTTGCAGCTCACCATCAATAATCCACCCTAGCGATAGGCTTCATAGCTGGATAAGTAACGTAGTTACCATTGACGCGGATTGGGATTGTAGTGCATACAGGACAATGATACTTGAACAGAGTGAGAGCGTAGCGATTGTCACAGATTGGGCATTGCTGTAGGGTCATGATGATACCTCATACAAGACAATAACTCTAATCTATGTTATACTGACGTATTTAGTTGTCAATGAACTAATTAAATACTCGGATCCTACCACATCATTGATTGGGTTGTCTAGCGGTTTAGTAGGCGGATATAGGCTTTCGCGACCATCTCTTGACGGAATAATGCAAGGATGTTTCCCGTGCTTCCTTCACGCGGATCAATATACTGATACAGATCGCCTTCATAGGGCCGAACGACCCATTTGTCGACACCGAAGCGTAGAACTAGATACATGATGTAATCCTCTCATCATGATATGGTAGGGTCAGAGTATTCAATTGTCAATGAACTAACGAGTAAGTCAAGTTGACTTATTCTACCAATGAACCCGACACGCGAGTCAGCTAGTGAATATCAGATGCAGTGCAATATTTCGCAGCCATCCTTCACGAATATCTTCTGACTCGCATTCCATGAATGCACCCCAAAGAATCAGCATATCGTCAGTATGGGGCACGCAACTGATAACTATCATTGTCGGTGTATCTCTATCAATGTGTCTCACTGTTACCTCCTACCATTCATACATGCATTCCTCATGCCAACATACCTGACCCAATGAATACACTATATACTCATACCTAACATATCTCATACCATTACATTATCGTGCCCCGTCCTACATTTATGCAGTCTATGAGTTGACTACATGTAAGGATATGCATATATCATACCATCTGATAAGGGGTGGGTATACCCCTCTGAGAAGGGTCCCATCATGGAAGATCCCAAAGGGAATATTAATCACCCCATATACTTAACGATTAGCGAATATAAAAATGGATGTATAATATAGAATATATAAAATAGGGTCCCATATTATGGTTCTATATCATTCTATAGGATTAGTAGTATTATAATTAGTAGTGTTACAGAATATTTTAGAATTATAGTAAAGACGAATAGAAGGCGAAGGTGGCTGGAAAGGGTCAAAAAGGTTAATGTTTTTGGGGGTTGACTTTTCCTTCGGACTGTGTTATAATGACTTGATTAGATATTTTATTCTAATCCATCTTTAATTTTAAAATCTAATAACTATGGATCATATAATATGACTTGGTTAATGGAAAGATTCAATGCAGTATTTCATTGGATACGTGGTCATGAAGTTTACTGGTATGTATCTGAAGATGAGCTATGTCCTGGAGATATTGTCTGTGAAACCTGTAATCAGATTATTTGGTGTAGATCACATGATCCTTGGCGTAAGAAGGTAACTTAATGCCAATAGGCGTAGTAAATGACGCGGATTTTGAGAGGGAACTTGGTTCCTATAGTACAAGTGCAGAAATCCATCAATTACCAGAGAAGGGTAGGGGAACTGGTAAGGCTAATGTTCCTCAATCAATAAGAAAGATCATTGGAACAGAAGCAGTAACTAATGGACATGGTGCTGGAGTAGCTTTAGCTAAAGAATTAAATGTAAGTGAGAGTTCAGTATCTGCTTATCAGAAGGGTGCTACTTCTACTGCAATGATGGATCGTCCTGATCCTGATTTATCAAATCATATAAACGAAGTAAAACATAACATAGCTAGTGAGGCTAGGAAGAAAGTATCATTAGCTATTCAGACTATCACTGCACAGAAACTAGAAGATTCGAGCCCGCGTATTGCAGCGGGAGTGGCTAGAGATTTGTCTACTGTAGTTAAGAATATGGAACCTGCTGCTGAGAAGGATGGTAGGGATAATACTGTATTTAATTTCTTTGTTCCGAAGATGAAGGGTGAAGATGCTTTTGAAGTAATAGATGTGAAGGAATGATTTTATGCCTAATCAAAAACGTATTACAGAATGTATTTCTAAACATCCGGAATTTACTTTTAGTCAGATTGCTACGGAGCTAAATGTTTCTGTTAGCGAAATATGTAAAGTTGTATCAGGTCAGATAAATGAAGAAATAATTACAGATAGTTCGCGTGTTGAGCTATCTCATGTGAAGGAATGATTCATGCTGAGACGCGCATTTATTAAGTTGTTGAGTATAGCTCCAGGTCTTTCTTTGTTTAATAAACCGGATGAGTATGAATGGGATCATAAGGAAACTAATTGGACCTTTGAAGATAATAAATATTACAAATATTACTTTGGAGCACTTGGATCGGGTAAAACTACTAGATTAATTAGTGATGCAATTACTTGGTTGGATGCAAATAAAGCTGATGGATTATTTGTAGTAAATCATTTCTATCAAATAAAGAGTATTTATCGCAATATTCTTCTTAAATATGGCAAAGATAGTTGGTTATCTCGTGCTACTTTTGTTCATTCTAAAAATATATTATATATTCCAAGTGGTTCGAGTTTAAGATTTATTTCCCAAGATAATAAAAATCAAATTCTGAGTATGCATTATTCAGGGCTATGGACTGATGAGATAACTAAGGAAAATAGAACATTTATTGAAGCTGGAGTAAGGATTAGACCAGATCGAATTCATTCGCGCGTTCAGCATGTAATATCAATGATTGGGGCACATGATCTTTATGATAAATTGAGAATAGAACCAGTTGTAATTAGTCGAAATGTTCATATTCCCTCTTTAGAACAACCGAATGGTGCAGTATTATGGGGGATTCAAATAGGAGAATAATACATGGGAGCTAGTACAGCAAACGTAACAGTCACAGCGGCAGCTAAAGCGGGTCTAACTGCAACTGCTGTATCGACTGTCAATATCAGAAGGATTGATTTTGATATCAAGAAAGAGATGATCTTCATTACTAAGGCTGATGGTCAGATGATTGAGTATCCATATGATGCTATTGCAACTCTCACTTGGACCATCGCTGGTGGGACTGCTACTATTGTGATTTCGACCTAGGAATTAAAATGCCAACCGATCCTGCAGTTAAGTCAATGGTTGCTAGTTGGGCAAGATCAATGCTTGCTAAAACTAATAAAGAACATGATCAGCATTTAGAAGTTGCACGCAAGAAATATGTTGATCTTATACTTAAAACAGGAGATAGTAAACCTAATAAGGAGTAAAAACAAATGGCATCAGTAGGTAATTGCACAGTGACAGCACCATTCGGACCAGGGGATGCATCAGTTTCTACACTAATCTCTGATGTGATAAGTCTAGAATATGACTTCCCGGGGGATATGATCTATATCAAGAAACAGAATGGTAGAGTAGTTGAGTATGATCTGAATACTATTGCTACTATTACTCATACTGTATCTGGTGATGTTCATACGGTTACTATTACTACCTAATCTGGAGGATTATAATGGGACTCTGGGTTGCTACAGGTGTAATCACTTTAATAACAAAGAACACTCCAGTTACAGTATTTGATGGGGAATCTCTTAGTGATGGGGAAGAGAGTATCGCTCTGGCTTTACCGAATGATGGGTATACTAAAGGTATAGATATTACCTTTCAAATCCTTTTCGGCTCAACTCCTTCCACAGTGGATTACTTACTCCAAGTTGCATTGGTTAATCTAGATGCGTCATTCTTTGATGTAGCGGGAAGTAATATGACTGCTACAGCTGGGGGTAAAGTTACTGTTAATGGTGTTGTAGCCAAATTCGCGCGTATTAAGGCTGTGGATGCAGATACTCAGACTGTAACGGGTATTTTGATGGTGGGTTAATTATGGCTGATCCTAATATTAAAGAAGTTAAGAAAGAGAAAATTCTACCAGAAGATATTCCTTGTCCTATTGCAGAACTAGAAGTAAAGGAACAGTTAGGTCATTTAACTATTCAATTACTTCAGGCTAGTAAGACAGAAGCTCATCTTAGAGAAGTAATAAAGAATCTAAGGAAAGAGTATGCCAGTTGATACGATTATAGGTAGGGGTCCATTGTCAGGTGGGACAGTCATAGATGATCTGACTATGGCCGCTGGTACGCGGATTCTGTTTGATAACCTTGAAGGTAGTGTATCTCTCCCGGCTATTGCATTTGCTGACGCGGGCGGTGTATATGATACTGGGATTTATCAGGGGGGAACCAATGTTCTCAGTTTTACTCTTGCAGGTCAGTTGAGTTATCAATTTGGGCAGGTTAGTTTAGTTATCCAACAGGGTATTGGATTAGCATTTGACTTAGGATCTGGCATTGGTGATGCTTTTATTGAAATAGATGCCGCTAATATTTTAGCATTAAGTAATGGAACTAATGCACAAACATGGCGTATTTATGAAACGTTTACTAATGTAGGTAATAATCAAGGTTTATCTATAGATGCAGGTGTTATTCTTGCTAATACTATTACTATTACACCTTTTGAGAATGGATCGGGAAGTAATGATCAAACTCTAAGATTTTCTGCTTTAGGAACAGGAACTATTAAATTTGGAATTAGTGGGGGAGTAAGTATCTTAGATATAGGCACAGATGGTTCAGTAGCATTAGCAAATAAAACTGAGAGTGGAGTTGCTAAGTGGACTGTTAAGTCTTCTCATGATTCAGTAACTCTCACAGGTGCAACTACTGATACTACTACAATTTCTGTTCCATCAGGTGCGCGTCTTCTCGCAGTCTTAATGAATGTAGATACTGCTGTAGTAAATGACGGTGATAATACATGGGGAGCGGCATTTGTCACTGGTTCTACTACTTCAATAGTATCAGCGGGAATAGGAGCAGCTACACAGAATACTAAGGTTTCTCTCATGTTGCCGGATGAGATTACCACAGGTGTAGCTCAGATTCGATTCACTCCTCAAGCTGCGAATTTTACTGCTGGAGTAATTGAAGTAATTGCGTATTATGAAGAGCTTGTTCCGATGGCTAATGTGTAAAAATTGTGAGTAATGCCTACTATTGATTTAGAACTCAAAGATTGGGTATTGATTGTGTCATTTGGGGCTTCCCTAATCACAGCATGGACTAAAATTAAATTCCGTCAAGATCGAGCGGATGAAGTTCATGTTGAGATTAAGGATGCTTTAACTGATCTAGCTAATGTTGATAGAGAACGGCATGTATCTATTAAGGCTACTCTAGGAATAATTAGTACAGATATCGGTGAAATTAAAACATCTGTAGCTGTGATGAAGAATGAACAGGGGAATCTTAAATCGCGTGTAATTAAATTAGAGGATGCTTAGATTTCTAATTAAAAAGTAATGCCTCCCCATAAGGATGAATGGAAACCTACTCCTAAACAGAGTCTATTTCTTTCCATTCCATTATCAGTTAAGGAAGCATTCTATGCGGGAGCTCTTGGGGCAGGTAAGACTGACGTATTACTGTTATATCCAATTCTACATAGGTGGTATAAAGATCCAGAGTTTAAAGGTATATTTCTTCGACGGACATATACACAGTTAGAGAATGAAGTAATACCAAGATCTAAGAGATTATTTAGTCAAGTTGGAGGGAAGTATAATAAGAATAGTCGTATATGGGAATTTAATACTGGACTAAATAGATCTAGGAGTCCACAAGGATCAGGAGCATTATTCTTTTTCGCACATTGTGAGAATGAGGATGATGTACATAACTATGATTCGATGCAACCCAACTACGCGGCATTCGATGAACTTACTTCGTTCACTCAATGGCAGTATCTATACATTACATTACAGAGGGTAAGAAAGAAGAAGTATTCAAATCTGCCCATGATAGTAAGGGCAGCATCTAATCCAGGGAATACAGGACATAATTGGGTTAGACAAAGATTCATTGATCCACATCCAGAGGGTGGGGTATTAATTCGAGGTCCATCAGGTATCAAGAGGATTTTCATACCTGCGAATATATACGATAATCCTCACATTGATCCTGAATATCTAAAAAGTCTAGAAGCATTACCAGAAGCCGAGAAGCAAGCTAAACTATATGGGAAATGGGATGCGTATGAGGGATCAGTATTCAGTGAGTTCAGGGACAGGAGTTATCCAGATGAACCTGATAATGCAATGCACATGGTTGATCCCTTTGAGATACCAGAATGGTGGCCTAGAATAATTGTCGGTGATTGGGGAATGCGTGCTATGAATTGGGTAGGATATTCTGCCATATCTCCCAATAGACGAGTATATCTCTACCGTGAGCAGGCATGGACAGGAACTAAGATTGAAGAATGGGCACCTTATGTTAAGCAATATATTGATAGGGAGAATCCACGCATTGTTAAGTTTTGTAAGTCTGCGGGTCAAGATAGAGGGCAGGAACAGACTATTCAGGAACAAATCTCTACGGCATTGGGAGTATCTGTTGAACTCACAAATAATTCTCCCGGTAGTAGGGTAGCAGGGAAGAATCTATTACATGAGTATTTACGATGGAAGCCTAAGCATGTTCCGGATGTAGAGAATAAGGAGTTTGATGAAGAATATTCTATGTGGATTCTTCGGAATAGAACACAGAAAGAATATGATTCTTATATTAATTCCTTTATTCCACAGGAACCAGAGACTAATATTCCGAAGCTACAAATATTCAAGAATTGTAACGAGGAACGAGAAATTCCTCATGTAGTGAATGCTATTAAGGCATGTGTGTATGCAAAAGATAAAGAGGGTAAGGCTGCGGAGGACGTCTCAGAGTTCAATGGTGATGATCCTTATGATGGGATTCGATATATTGTAGATACAGTTGAGAGATATTTCGATGAATCTGCTGGAGAATTTAAGCGGGTTGAAAGGGAAGAGAAATTAATACAGCAATTGAGTAATACCAATGATTGGACTGCATTCCACCGTAATATGAGAGCTAGTGAGACTGAGAGTGATTATGTAGATCAGCCAATTAGGAGGTATAGGCATTGATGACTTTATCGGAATTAATTGAAATACTCAATAACGTAGCTATGCTGCCTCGTGAACTTCAGCATAGAAAAGTTATTGAAACTTTTTGTGATTATCTAAAGAATCCTAAGTAAGAATAATCATGGGCTGGTTACATAGATTCCTTCATCCACATTGTTCTCATTGCAAGGAAGAGAGACAGGAGAATTCTATCTGTCAGACATGTGAAGTTCTCACTGTTCAACTCGCGCGTGCTAATATTGAGAAAGATCAACTATTAGCTCAGATAGAAAGAATGGCATCTCCTTCTATTATAGAAGAACCGGTAGATAAAGAGACACCAGAACCATTGAAACCTAGAGTAGTTCCATGGGCTGTTAGAAGGAATCTATTAGAGGCTGAAGATCGTGTGAAGGCTAAGTTAATGAGGGACTCTAAAGGGAAGATAGATCCATCAATTGAAAAGCTTGAGGAAGAGGTAGGTATATTAGATGGGCAAGGGACTTCGTCAAACGACAAAAAGTAAAATTTCACAGGATTATAGGGGTGATGGTGGGAAAGCTACGCGCAGTCAGGATAAGAATAAAGGAATCCTGTTAAGGAGTATGAAGAAAAGGAAGAGATGATGGCCCATCACAAGTATACAACTCCTAAGAAAGAAGAAGCTAAACATAAGGCTGCATCTCCTAGTAAAAAGACTGAGGATGAGATCCTTGGTAAGAAAAAGGGTAAGAGGGATTATTCAATTCTTCGTAAGATTTGGAAGGGATATAAGGCTGTTAAGAAGTTGGGTAAGAAGAACTCTGAACAGCGTAAAAAGAATCATGCTAATTATATGAAGGTTTATGATTAGATGCCCCACAAGCAAGAAGTAAGTGACAAGATTCGGACTGCTCTAAAGTCTATTGTAGATCATTTCGATCAAGAAGATAGAGCTGTACGTGATCGTCAGATTCGTTTGTGGCGGCGCATGAAATTGTATTGGGATGGATTTCAAAAAGTTTGGTATTCTGAAGTTGCGCATGATTGGCGTATATATGATGATCAGAATACAGATAATGATTCTGATAATAGTTATTATGATAAACCAGTAAATGTATTTCGTGCTTATTTGGAGTCAATTATTGCGGCCTTATCAGTATCAATACCTCCTATTAGATGTTCTCCTGATGATGCTACTAATCCTCTAGATCTTGCTACTGCTAAAGCTGGTAATATAATAAGTGAATTAGTATATAAGCATAATGATGTCACCCTTTTGTGGCTCCACTCTTTATATATCTTTGTTACCGAAGGTCTAGTTGCGTGTCATAACTATACTGATACTGATAAGAAGTATGGGACTTATACTACAAATGATACTGAGGATGTAGATGTAACGGGTAGATTTTGTCCGGAATGTGATGGTGATGTATCAGAGTATTTAACTACCCTTACATCTTCTTTGTCTGAAGGGGGTGCTCCGTTTTCTCCAGTATCATGTCCTGAATGTGATACTACAATAGATATTCCAGAAGAAACAACCAAAACAGTAATCAGAATAGTAGGAACTACTGATCATCCAAAGTCGCGTCAGAAGTTAGATTGTTATGGTGGTCTCTATGTGAAGATTCCTAACTATGCAATGGATCAGTCTCAATGTCCATATCTCACTTTTTCAGAAGAGATTCATTTTGCAAATGCTATTGAGAAATATCCTGACTTAGATACTTTGGATAATGATTGGCAATCTAAAGTTGGATATGATTCCGGCGGAGTATATGACCCATATGAGCGGTGGGGAAGATTAAATCCACAGTATAATGGGGAATATCCTATTAATACTGTAACGATTCGTAAGTCCTGGCTACGTCCATGTTCCTATAATGTCCTTGATAGTGAGGACGAGAAGCTAGTCCGAGATAAATTCCCAGATGGATGTTGTGTAGTTCTTGCAAATGAAGAGATTGCAGAAGATCCTATTCCGGAGTTACTAGATGATCATTGGACTCTTACGTGTAACCCGTTATCTGATTATCTTCACCATGACCCACTTGGTTTACTACTCACCAGTATTCAAGACATTACTAACGAACTTGTCTCACTTACACTTCAAACTATTGAGCATGGCATACCGCAAACATTTGCAGACCCGGCCGTATTAAATTTTAATGCATATAGTCAGACAGAAGTATCTCCCGGAACTATATATCCTGCTAAGCCAAAAGCTGGCAAAAGTATAGGAGATGCATTCTATGAGATTAGAACTGCAACATTATCAGCCGAAGTCTTGCCTTTCGGACAACAGATTCAGAATTATGGTCAGCTAGTAAGTGGAGCAACACCTGCTATATTTGGTGGTGAACAAAAGGGTGCTGGTGGTGATACGGCTGCTGGCTATAGTATGTCAAGAGCTCAAGCATTACAACGGCTACAGATCCCTTGGAAGATGTTAAGTATATGGTGGAAGACTATTTTCTCTAAAGTTATCCCGTCATACATTGATTCCGTTAAGGAAGATGAGAGGCATGTCATAAAAGATCCCAATGCTCCTGGTAATTTCATTAATATCTTCATTAACAAGGCAGATATTCAAGGTAAAATTGGTGATATTGAATGTGATACTGCTGATCAGTTGCCTACTACATGGTCTACAATGAAGGATACTATCATGAGGTTGATGGAGTTACCGCATCCTGCTATTCTATCAGCTTTATCGTCCCCTGAGAATCTACCATTCATTGCAGAAGCAATTGGTCTAAATAAGTTCATTATTCCTGGTGAGGCAGATAGAACTAAGCAGTATGAGGAAATCACTTTACTAGTAAATTCTGCTCCGATTCCGCGTGAGATACCGGCTGGTCCTCCTGATCCTGTTACGGGACAGCCTACTATGATAGAGGAAGAGGGGCCATCAGTTCCTATTGATATTGAAGTAGATAATCATGCTATTCAGGCATTCATAGTTAGGACTTGGGCAGTATCAGAGGCGGGTATATTAGCTAAGACTGAGAATCCTGAGGGTTATAAGAATACTATACTACATCTCAAGATGCATTTAATGGCTGAACAGATGCAACAACAGGCGCAAGCTCCACAGCAAGCAAGTGAGGAAGCGTCCACAGAAGAAGGAGTACCAGTACAATGACATTGGATGGAGTAGATGGTGGGAGTAGTGGAAGTGCTATTGAAGATGGTGCATTAACTCAGGATGAGATACTTAGTATCCTAAATGATGAGTCGGATGATAAGGATGATAAGGATGATAAGAGTGATAAGGATGATAAGAAGTCTGATGATGATAAAGATAGTGATGATGACAAGGCTGATGACAAGAAAGATAAGGATAAGCTAGAATCTAAGGATGATGAGTCAGATGATGATGATGGTGATGATGATGGTGATGATAAGGATGATGATAAAGAGGATGACGAACTTGTCACACCTGTTCGACGGAGAGAGATTCTAAAAAAGTATCCAAATTTCTTCAGGGATTTTCCTGCTGTAGAGAAGGCTTATTATCGTGATCAGCAGTGGGGAGAATTATTTGGAACTCTTGATGATGGTAAAGAAGCACTTGAGAAAGCTACGGCTCTTGACACTTATGAAGAATCTCTTCTAAAGGGGAATACAGAAAGTATTCTTCAAGCTGTTAAGGATAGTAATGATGATGCTTGGAATACTGTTGTAGATGAGTATCTTCCTACATTAGCAAAGGTAGATAATCAAGCTTATCTCCATATTCTTAGTCAGATTGCTAAGGAGATGGTTGTTAGTGCTGCACAAGCTGGTAAATCTAATAAGAATCAGAAATTATCAGATGCTGCTGTTGAGATACATAGGCATATTTTTGGTACTGATCAGTATACTCCCCATCAGAAACTTGGTAAAGGGGATGGAAATAATAAGGATAAGGATTCCCTTGCTGAAGAACGCCAAGAATTTCTACAGGAGAGATTTGAAACTGCAAGAGATGATCTCTCAACGCGCGTCAATAACTCATTACGTGTTACAGTAGAGAATGGTATTGATCCGAAAGATTCGATGGGTGCGTATGTTAAGAAACACGCAATCAAGGATGCAATGTCTACGTTGGATCAGGTTATAAGAGCAGATAAAGATTTCATGCGGACTATTGATAATCTTTGGAAGAAAGCTGCTGATACTAAGTTTAATTCTGCATCTACAAAGAGGATTCGTACAGTATATTTGTCAAAGGCTAAGACACTATTACCTGCGGTGATTAAAAGATCTCGAAGAGAAGCCTTACAGGGATCGGGCAAAGGATCATCTGATACAGGTAGTAGACGCCAAAGCCAAGAAGGTAGTAGACGATCAACAAGTAATAGAAGATCGTCCAGTAGTAATAAGAGATCAGAGGATGGGAAAGGAATGTCTACAATTGATTTTCTTAATCAGGATTAATCAAGGAGTATGAATTGGCTGCATTAACAGAATCACAAGTTGAAGCCCTAGAGCTTGAGCGTGTGATTCCTAAAATACGAGTAGTATTCGATAGGGATGATAAATTCTTTGCGAATATTAAGAAGCGGGATGTACAACGTATCTCTAATAGACAGATGCGTGTCCCACTTGAGCTACGTCCTGGTGGATCATTTCAGTATTTTAATGCTGATGGTGGTGATCTAGGGCGTGGTGGTGCTCCGTCATTCGATAAGGCTGTGTTGACTAGTGTATTCTTGTCTGAGAATATTGAATATACGAAGCTAGCACAGTGGTCAACTGATGATGCGCGTAAGGCTATTGTCAGTTCTGTCCGTCGTTTGACTGCTACTGCTATCGATGAACTCCGACGACAGTTAGATTCACAGATGATGCAGGCTGGTGATGGTGCTATTGGTACTATCACTTCTGTTGCTACGTCAGGCGGTGTAGATACTTATACTTGTACAACTGATGGTTTTGGTGTGCGTCTGATGAGATTTGGTCAGACTATTCAGGTATTTGATTCTACACTTGCAACTCTGCGGGGAAGTGGTGAAATCACTTCATGGGATGTAGAGAATAAGACTGTTGGTGTTACTCCTGCTATCACGGCTTCAGCGGCTACTGATATCATTGTAACTAACGGTATTACATCTCCTACTTCTCTTCCTGCATTGTTTGGTGTTCCATATCATCATTCTAATGCTTCTTCTGGGACTTGGCTTGGGTTTAGTCGTTCAACTACACCTGAAATACGTTCCAATAGAGTGAATGGTGCATCAGCAGCACTGACACTACCACTACCACGCCTTGCCATTAATAAGATTGGTAATCGTGTGGGTATCGATAATAACTTCAGTCCGAATGCTTGGATGCATCCAGCACAGAAGCAGGCTTATGAAGAGATCGGTCAGTTGGTTACTACTATCCAGACTAAGACTGGTGGTAATGATCGACTTGACATGTATTTCGATAAGATGCAGATGGCCGGTGCTCCTGTTAAAACATCCTATAACTGGGATAAGACACGGATTGACTTTGTAGTAGATGAAGTCTGGGGTAGGGGTGAAATTCTACCGCTTGGCTTCTATACTACTGATGGGAGACGGATTTTCGAGATTCGTGGTGCAAGTGGTGGTGTGGCAACTGCTGACATTTTCTACATGACAGTAGGTATGCAGACATTTGTTAATAACCCTGCTGCTACTGCTTATATTGATGCACTTGCTGTGCCAACTGGATACTAGATAGTAGACTTGAAAGGAGGTTAAATCATGAGTGATCTACTTCACCAAAATTTCAGTTCGCCCCAGAATATTAATCAGCCACAGCCACGGACTATTGCATCTGCGGCTACTATCACGCCAACGGGTCTATTGACTCGGTTGACGGGAACTACTAATATTACTATCATTACTCCGCCTGTATCGGGAGCGCATGTGTTGTATTTTATCAGTAATGCTGCTTCTGTATTTGCAACTGGTGGTTCTGGTGATGGTGCTATTGATGCACAAGTAACATTGGAGGATAATCAGCTCTGTATTATGGTTTATGATCCTTCAACGAAGGTCTATACAGGTGGGGTAACAGCAGCTACGTAAATCTTTACAGAGGGGATGCGCATCTTATTCACGCATAATTATTATGACTGATGAACTTAATGATCTTTTGGCTCTGTTGGATGGTGATGATACACCTGATATTACAGAAGAAGAGGCAGGAAATACAGAGATAGCAGATAAGCTTAGGGGAGAAATTCTTACCAATGAATCTCCGGTGATAGTTGTAGCAGTTATAGATGAAATTAAAGTAGTTCCAGAAAAGGTAGTAGAAAACTCAAAAACAGAATGTCTCCGACAGATTACTAATATCCTTTCCGAGCATGGTGGATTGGAATCAAATATTCCAGTTACTCATCAATATTGGAGTCTTACCAATCAATATCGGAATATGCAATGACATTCCCCAAGATGATGAGTGGAGCGAAGGCCAAGATTAGTAATGGTGGAATGACCTTTACTTATCTTAATTCATATGGGGAAAAGATAGATGAAACTAAACCAATACTAACTTCTTTTGAAATTAAACAAAAAGTTACGGATCGTATGGAACGTTTTCATTATGCTGGTCCTGGTGCTAGAGAAAGTGAGATTTCTCGTGCTGAGAGAAAATGGATTTCTGCTCATTCAGAGGAATGTTTAAAGAAAGCATGGAATCTATTAGATGAGCATGGTAAAATGGAGATGTCTATGTTGCTTTCTAAGGATAGTCATTATGGGATCTCTAATCCTGACTGGGCCAAGAAACATTCTAAGGAACGACATTCTATAATTGGTGATAATGAAGTGCCTCTTTGAGTAATGGATCAAAAAGATATAGATCGTATTAACGTAACTCTACTTGATCATTATGGTCGATTAGAGAATATACAGACTTGGCGTATAGTATGGTCTACAGATCAGCGTGAATGGAGATACGGAACGTATGAGGATTTTACAGAAGGGGGCATCTTCATACGTGAAGTAACGGAACGAAGGGAAGTGCCTAAATATTCTCAATGGGCACCTAATAAATGGGTTCTGGAAAGGCTATTAGTAGTTCCTGTAGATGCTAGCCCTGATCATCCACAGATTGATTCTGCGCTTAGTTATGAGCCTCTATGGGCATTTGATGAAGAGTTACCACCAGAATGGGTTGCTGTTAAATTTATTGTAGATAGTATCTATGAGAATATGCGGCAACATGACACGGGAGTCAAATATAAAGATCCTGATATTGGATTTCCTGAAGAGGTAGCTGGTAGGAAGGAAGAGAGATTAAAAGATATTGAAGAAAGTTTATTTGGAGATGAGACTGATATGGGCGATGCACTCGCGTATAAACAGGGTGTGGGGTATACTGGTCCCCCAAAGGTTATACCAATAAAGAGGTAATGAATGAAGATTCAATCAGTAGATGAAAAGCGGGATAAGATTGTATCAGAACTTGGAAAATTAGCTGATGAAAAGGAAATTCTGCTAGATATTACTGCGGGATTAGCACGAAGACATTTAATGGAAGAAATTGGAGTAATTCGTACATCTCTAGATCTTATCAGACAATTAGATATGACAAGACTTGCATACGAAGAAATGTTAGCAGCTGAATGGGCACATGGTCACTCCAGTAATTTTAAGATCATCACAGGAGAAAATAAATAATGTCCGAAATGGCGATTGCTCAACATGCACTTCGTAGATCAGTTCGTGCAGTTACAAATCCAATGGATAAGTCTACAGTCGTATCTATATATCCAGTAGGATTTACAGAGAAGAAAGTTACTATTCAGCCAGGAATTTTCACTGTTCCTGCTGGATCACGTAAAAGACCAGGTATCCTTGTAGTGGGGACTAGTAGTTGGTGGAAGGAGATTGATCCTGATCAGCCATTACTAGAGATTCCTGTATCCTCTATTCAGATTGCAGATTCTATTGTGAAAGACTATTCTAATGGTCTACTAGCCTGTAATATGGGCGATTCCGTGCCAGGGCTATTCTATATTCCTGGTAATTGGAAAGTTGATGAGATTCTCGAACGATATGTGGAGCAACTTGATGCGGCCGTAGTAAGGCAGAATACTTGGTATGGGAACCTTGTAATAATGGCTGATAAGCTATGGGCTAGGAGTAATGGTGATCCTTTGTCTATTTCTGATAATATGAGACTCGCGGCTCAGGAATTGCAGTTCACTGATAAGGCATGGTTGAGGGATTTCAAGACTATGCTGTTAGAAAATTGTCCTGCTTGCGGTCAGCTACGTGATGCTCAGTATCCTGTTTGTCAACATTGTCATAATGTTATCAATAAAGAACAGTACAAAGAAGCTGGATTTGTACAAGCAGTATCTACATAGAGATTGAAATGCCTACTCCCTCAGCAATAATGGATATGTCAGCGTCATTGCTGAATGATACTGCACAGTTAGTTTATACTGATGCTGCTGTGTTGCCATATCTTAATATGGCTTTAGATGATTTACAGGAGGAATTTGAATTAAATAATATTCCTATAACTAATGAGGTATCAGGTATTTTAACTCCTATTACTGCGGGAGTGACAGTAGTATCATTTACTAGTTCTCCTGTAGCGTTGCCTTCTGATTTAATAGAGATTCAGCAACTTTACGAGAGAAGTACTGGTATCATACCTTGGATTCCTATGCGTAAAGTAGAATTTCTTCCATTGGGAAGAGAAGATCAGAATATTACTCAGTTTCTTATTTGGGCATGGGTAGATCAGGAGATAAGATTAATTGAAGCTACAGCTAGTATTGATCTCAAGATGGATTATATTAAGAATATATTCTCTACTCCTATTACTATAGGTAATGTAGGGGTTAATATTACTGTTTTGAATATTAAACAATATCTTGGTTATCATACTGCGGCTCTCTGTGCAGAATTTATTGGAGAGAATAAGACTCGTGCTGATGCATTAGAGATTAAAGCACAACAGGCATTAGAGAGAGAATTAGGGATTCCCATCAAAGGAGGACAAGCTATTACTACTAAGAGACAGCCATTTATGGGCAGTTATCGCAGACGTGGATATGTATAAGCCTCGTAACTAGTCAATTCCGATTAGTTACGCTTCACAAAGGAGCGAGGTAATGTCACAAGGACAAATGTTTAGGACTCTTAGAGAATTTCATGATCGTGGGGGGATTGATCTAATAGGATCAGGTTACTTCCCTAGAGGTAGGCAATTCTTTCTTGATGGGGCTAATGGTAATGATGCCCTAGCAGGTGATCAACCAGATAGGGCTAAACTTACATTAGCTGCAGGTCATGCTCTAATGGAATCTGGTAGAAATGATGTTCTATACATTATAGGTAATGGTCTAGCTTCTGGTTCTATTCGACTTACTGAAGGATTTACATGGACTAAGAATGCTGCTCATTTGATCGGTATTACTGCACCAACAGGTGTATCCCAGAGAGCACGTATTGCACCTGCAAGTGGTAATGCTGCATTTGCAAATATGTTCACAAATACCGGGGATGGATGTATTTTCTCCAATTTCAGTATCTTTCATGGATTCGGCACAGGAGGAAATAGTCAGATTTGTTGGACTGATACTGGTGAGCGTAATTACTATGAGAATGTTGCACTTCAGGGGATGGGAGATCAAGCATCTGCTGACCATGCAGGTGGACGTTCATTGAAGATTGGCGGGAGTGGTAATGGGGAGCATACATTTGTTCGCTGCACTATTGGATTAGATACTATTACACGCGGCGCGGCTAATGCTTCTATTGAGTTTGCAGGAGCCACTCCACGTAGTCGTTTCATTGAATGTATGCTTCCCTTCCAAACTGATGATGCTACTGTGTTGGGTATTATTGGTACAGGTGCGGGATGTATCGATAGATGGCAGAGTTTTGAACGTTGTATTTTTATGAACAACATTCTGTCTGGTTCTACTGTCATGTCAGCTCTTGTTACTCTTCCGGTATCTGCTGGCGGACTTATTACATTCAAGGATTGTACTCGTGTAGGTATTACTCTTCTGGGAACTAATGCAAATAGTAAGGCTCAGCTCTTTATGGATAGTGGTGGTGTGAGACCTAGTAATACTGATACTGGGTTTGCTCAGGTTGCTACATAAGGGGGTGAAGTATGGCCGTCCAGTATGGACAATTTTCATACAGTATGGCGGTGGATGGCTCTTTTACTACTTGGCTTGAGAATAGAGATAATGATGGCTGGGAATTTATCAGTATCATGTCACAATCTATTCAAAATCAGAGTGCAGATACAATAGAGGGTTATTCAAATTGTGTTTGTATTTTTAGAAAGAAGGTATAGAGTGATTAGGCTGCTCATCCTTTTCGGGGATAATTAGGGTGAGATCCGCAATTAATACCTTGAATAAGGGTGGGCAGTCTAACTTAATCTGATGACTGTTAGAAATCGAACATTAAGAGATCATCCTCCTATAGTTATCGAGGAGTTCAATGGTCTATGGGATAGAGGTGGTGAGGAAGCTGTTCCTATTGATCATTTTGATGAAGCTATAAATATTCAGTATATTGAGAGCGGATTCAAAACTAGAGATGGATTAGATACACTAATTCCTGGTGTGAGTAGTTTAGTTAGAATTTATAATTATAAATTACAAAATGCGGAATCCCTTTTAGTATTAGACAATACGGGATCTATTTATCACATTCTATTAGATGGAACGGAAACAGTATTTGGACCAATTCTCACTGTTTCAGGAATGCAGGATTTTGGATTTATAGCAATAGCAGGACGCGCATTTATTACACCATTCGAGATATACCTAGATACAGATGGAGTGAATCGAGCTAGAGGATTAGAGAATGAATTCTTATATGTATATCTAGGTGTAGGGGTAGCAGCACGTAAAGCGGCAGGAGTATCACCGACAGGATCAGCTATTACAGTAGCTGAGGGGGCCGGGGCAGGATTCTATGAGTTAGGATTTCATCTATTCGCAGTAGTATTTGAAACTGATACAGGATATTTAACTGCACCAGGACCAGTTATATTCACTGGATTTACTGTAACAGATGTAACTAAGGAGTTAGATCTATCCGGTATTCCTACTGGTGGATCTGCTGTAGTTAAGAGGCATATTGTAGCTACTAAGGCTATCATTAATTATAATGGAGATCAGGATGGGTTTCAGTTTTTCTTTGTTCCTAATGGAGTTATTGAAGATAATTCAACAACTATTATTAACATTAGTGCTTATGATATTGACCTATTGACTGACGCTTCTCATTTAATTGATAACTTTGCTGAGATCCCAGCGGGTGTAGTTCTTACAAAATATAATGCGCGCTTAGTTATGGCAGCGGAGTTTGATAATGTATCTCTTGCACGATTAAGTCATCCCGGTGAGCCAGAGGCAATAAACCAGGTTGATGGCTTTATTATTGTTCCTCTTGATGGTAGAAACATTACTAGTGCACAGGAATATAGAGATGTATTATATTTGTTCAAACAAGTAAGAACTTATGCAAGCATAGATAACGGTGATGCACCTGTTACATGGGCTGGACCTATTCCTATAGATCAAGGTAAGGGAGCACCTGTTCATGGAATTGCTGAAGTGTTAGATTCTGGTGGTGTTAATATAGATATGATTCTTGTTTCTGATTTTTCTGGTATATATGTATTTAATGGAAATTATGCTAATCCAGAATTATCATGGAAAATTCAGGATCTTTGGATTGGGTTAGATAGAAATTTATTTCATCGTATTCAAGTAATGATTGATACGATTGGTCAATTAGTATATTTTACACTTCCCGACCGAACAATGTTAAGAGCTGATTATTCTCGTGGTATGGATGCAAAAAATATTAGATGGGTTAAATGGAATTTTGATGTTGAAGTATCTACTATTGCATTGATTGAAACTAATACTCTTGTTATAGGATCAGAACAGGCTAGTTCATAATGGCCGCCCCAACTAATCAGACGGCAGCAACCGCCATTGATATTGGAACTCTGCCTCTTACAGAAATAACTCAAAATGTTCATGATGCAGGAACTACTTATACAGTATGGTATAAATATACAGCAGTTCAGAGTGAATGGGTAATTGGATTATTCGCGATTGGTTCAAGCGATTTATCAACATACATTCCTACTACATCTATATTTATTGGTCCTGCAAGCTCCCCAGTTGCGCATCCTGCATCGGGTGGAATTGTAGGAGTTAATGTTCCTGTTAATATTCCGGTTATCGGGGGGGTTACTTATTACTTTAAATTTGCTCCCAATGGTGGTAATCCTACTCCTGCTGTATTAACTCTTAATTGTTCGACAGCACCAGCTAGTAAAACTGTCGCAGCCGGATCTATATTAGTTCCAAATGATACTTCAAATATGCCAGCTACTCTCATCAATTCTGCAGATGGAAGTGATGAAATATTAGGATATTTACAGAAAGATACAAGTGGAGCAGATTTTCCTTCTACTGAAGCTGGTGATGTTGCTGTAGACGGAAAGTTTCTGATTGAAGATGGGGTCAATGATGCTGCTAATAATACTAAGATGTATAATTCCAATGCTACCTTTTTACGAACAATTACATTCCCCAGTATAGGTGCATTGAGAATAAGAACTATCAAAACAAATGTTACTTGGGATTGGGCTGTGGGTTGGGTTGGAGCTGGAATGGACCCTGCTCAAGTAGTTTTTCAAAGTTCTAATATTGCAGTAGCACAATCAGCTCTTGTTAGTTTACCCGTTGCTGGAATGACAGCCGTAGCAGTTAGTAATAACGAAAATCTTATTTATTATAGTGGTCAGGCAGGTTCTGGTAATAGTGAAATTAATGTATGGGATAGATCATTATCCGCTGAACAATCTGATCTTGTAGCAGATTTTGGGGGAACATTCTTTGTATTTGATATTTTGGTTATGTCCAATGGTGATTTAGTTGTTGGATATCATGATTCGTCAAATGCTACTACAATAGTTCGTTATAATTCTTCTGGAGTGGAACAGCGTAGAGATACTTTAGGAACTAGTTTTAATGGAAGTAATCCTCGAATGACGTATGATAGAAATACACCAGATACGTCATATTGGATTATGTTACATACATCATCAATTACTACATTTAGAAATATTCGGTTATCGGATGGGGTAGTTATTTCGGAGATTGAAGCAGTAATATATTCAGGAGGAGCATCACAAGAATCTCCAACAACAACTCCAACAAATAGATATGGTGTATCTCCATCATGTCCAGTTATGATTACAGGTCCAGTTCCATCAGATAGTTCTACGATTAATGCAAGTCCAGTAACTCTTAATTCAGGACTTCATAAAATTGTTCCTGGTAAAACTGATGATACTATATGGAATAATCCCTTAACTGAAACTAAAACGACAGCTAAGATTCCTGATCCTACATGGAAGACTGGGCTGGTAGGGGAATAATGTCACCTTTAGGAACTGCAAGAAGTCATGGTAGTACTGGTGAACTTATTAATCATTTCACTGGAATCCGAATGCGTATTGTGGGATCTGGTGAATTAGAAATGTCTTTACTTAGTCAGGATGCAGTTAGATCTATTGTTCTTACTCCATTTACAATGTCTGCGACTGCAAGAATTAATCCATTCCGTCTTGCCAGTTTTGTTGAACAAAGAGTTCAGCTTGAGGGTAAGACTGATACAATTAATGAAACGTTTAGAATTAATCGTATTGTTATTTATGCAAAGCCCCTTTGGACTGAGGAACCAGGTTAGGAGAGACAGATATGGGTAAGACAGCAAAAAGACTAGCAGGACCAGCTCAGATTGCTACGGGACCAGCAACTATCTATACGGTCCCTTCATTGACTAAGACAATTATTAGACAAATCCATATCCAGAATCCCTCTGCATCTCCTGTTACATTTACTCTATCTATTGGTTCAGATGCGGCTGGAACACGATTGTGGGATACTTATTCAATTCCCGCATCTGCTGCGGGAGTAAGTAATAATGTTAGAGATATTCCTATGTATATGGTAATTGATGCTGCGGAGATTGTACAACTTGCAGCAGGAACTAATAATATTCTAGTTATTACTATCTTTGGTGATGAGCTTACATTAGGATAATGCCTTTTCAACAATCGGATACTTTACCTGATTTTGAAAAACTGAAGGTGATCCTTCTTAATTCAGGTTTGCAAGTTTCTGATCAACCATTATATCAAACTATTATTAATTTCCTTAATTCAACTTCTAAATTAGAGAATATTTTTGATAATCGTATTACAGAACTTGAGACGATTATTGATAATCTTTCTGTAACTGATGTTCCATCAAGTCTTCTTAATGTATTCTCTGATGATAGGGATGAGGATCAGATTGATTCCCTCTATCCTATTATAATGGATACGGCCGGAGTAATAGAAATTGGGGGGGCTGCCGTTGCTGACCAAATAGCTATATGGGCTAGTGCAACCACCCTTAAGGGGGATGCAAATCTTACTTGGGATGGATTAGAACTTGCTATTATTGGATCAGTGGGTATCGGAACAACGACCCCAAGCGTTAAACTGGAAGTAGTAGGAGCAATAACAGCAACCGAATTGATTGTTAGTAAGTCCAATGCTCCTGCGAATCTTATCCTTGAACGAGTCGATGCGTTCATGGATGCTAGTCAAGATGTTGGAACGATTCAATTCAAAGGGGGGGAAGACGGCTCTGAGGAAATAGTAGCGCAAATCCAAGCTGTGCCGTTTGATAATTGGACAAACACTTCATCCCCTACAGCACTTGCCTTCCATACGACACCAATTGGTGTAACAAGCGCTATAGAGCGGGTCAGAATCAAGGAGGACGGCAATGTCGGTATTGGAACAATAGTCCCACGAAGAGACCTGCATATAGAAAGTGGAGTCCCAACGCTAAGGATGTCAGATTCAAATGCTGCAACAGACCAAGCTGTAGCAACTCTGATAGAATTTTATCGTGCAAATAATACAAATAGGGTTGGATTCTTTGGAATGGAAAGCGCAAGTAATGATTTACTGAAACTTGCTACTGATTATGCAGCTGGGGAGATAGCAATTTCTACAGGTTCTAGCGTTGAAGCCGTAAGGATTGATAATGCAGGAAACGTGGGTATTGGAACAGCAGGCCCGACGTCTCTGCTGGACGTGAATGGAAACATCAAGTCCCTAACATATGAGTCAGACATAGTTACTGGTACAGCACCGCTTATTGTAGCTAGTACTACAAAGATTACTAACTTAAATGCTGATCTATTAGATGGGATTAGTGAAGCAGCATTTGCATTATTGGCGGGTAGAAGTGGAGGGCAAGTACTTAAAGGTGGTACGGGTGTCTCTGATAATCTTACATTACAATGTACATCAGGAAATGCGGGGGATGGAACTTCTATTATTTTTTTAGGTGGTAATAATGGTGCATTAGAGTGGGCGAGATTCAAGGACAGGACCAGTGCTGGAGGTAGTCCACGCTTCGGAATAGGTACGACCGACCCCGGCTTTACATTCCACGTTGTTTCGGCAAATGTAGTAGTGACGGCGGGGGATTCTCAGTTCACTCTCGGCACGAATGATTCTTTTGCGATTGATAAGGGTGGGATGGCCTCCTTTGGTGGTAAGTACAACACTGCTGGGAATACTACATTGTTCGGTGGCATTGCTGGGCGAAAAGAAAACACAGGCGACGGTGATACTGACGGGTATCTTCAATTCCGTACACGCGGAGCGTCAGCACATGCTGAGCGAATGCGGATTACATCTGTTGGCCTCATGGGCTTGGGTATCACAGTTCCAGTAGGCTTACTTCATGTAGACCAAGCTAATACTTCTGGAGCACGACCCGTAATCGTACTCGATCAAGCTGATGTCGATGAGGATTATTTTAAGTTCATTGGAACTAGTGATACAAATGTTGATAGAGCATTAGTTGATGCAGCTAACTTCACAACACCTGGCCCCATTGCAGGTTATTTGAAAATCAATATTCAAGATGACCAATCGACCGATCCCATTCCTGATGGTGATTATTACATTGCATTTCGTGCAGCACCAACAGCTTAGGAATTAGAATGCCAGATCTTATTATTTCATTAACAGTGACCCAGATTGATAGGCTTCGGGCCGCATTAGACATCACAACTCGTGCAGAATTAGTTACTATAATAAAGCAACAGTTGCGTTCTATAGTTCTAAATGCAGAGATTCAGAAGGAACACGGTCAAGGTATCTCTCAGGCAAAAAATACTCTCCGTAATGAAGGTTGGAATGTATGAATTCTAAAGAAGCATTACAAATACTAAATCAAGTATGCGCGATTAGTAAGATGGATAGAATTGATCATTCGCGTGTGATTGAAGCTGTGAGAATATTAGATAACCTTATTAATAGTATAGAATTGGCTAAGGAAAATAAGAAAGATGATTAGTCTGTATCCTAATGATAAAAGTTAAGAAGGGGGTTCAGCCTCCAATCATTTATATCGCAGCAGTTGTAGCTAATGTGGCGGAACATAGAGGTATTACTCTAGTAGTTACGTCTGGACTTGATAGTAGACATTCAGACTGGTCTGGGCATTATCAACTTAGATGTTTAGATGTAAGATCTAAGAATCTGGATGACAAGAATGGAATAGTAGCAGATATATACACTGGTATGGAAGTGTACTTTCCTTCTGATAGAATCTATGTAGCGATTCATGATGTAGGGAAAAGGAATGAACATATTCATTGTCAGTTCAAATAATGAAGATAAGAACTCTACATTGGGATGATGAGACTCATCTAAGAGAATTGAATGCGCGTTATTATCCCGATGATGCATTCCCCGGATTTGAAAAGAATTTCTCTTCAGCTCTATGCATAGTGGATGATGAAGATCGAATTATTACCGCCGGTGGAGTTGAATTAATAGCCGAGGGAGTTTGTATAACTGATAAAGGATTCTCAGAGCATATACGAGGTAAGGCTTTGAGGATGCTGTTACAATCTATGTTATTAACATGTGGTAGAATCAACCAAGATCATTTACATATCTTCTCGAATAGTTATGATATAACTTGGGAACGCGCATTGCAGGGTAATAGATTTAAATCTTGTGGTAGAGCTTTCTATATAGGAGTTAAGTAATGGGAAAAGGCACACGTGGGGGTCAGGAGAAAGAGGTTAGTAGGACTAAGAAAGAACTAGCTCCTGCTACTTATGGTGGGGCAGCTAAGGCCCAGGAGATATATTATGGATCTCCTACTAGTGCACCTACTCAAAGAACAGCTGATAGAGCTACTTCTAGAGATAGACGATTACCTACTCAGCCTCAACAGCAAAGTAATCTGCCCCCTGGTACCATGTCATCTACTACTGGGGGCCAAGATTATCAATCTACATTTGAAGAAATGTTTCCTGACCAGTCCCTATCATCTGAGAACTTAATTTCTCGTGAGGGGGAGTTAAATAAGGCAGGAATGAAGCTACTTAGAAATGCAGAGGGAGTAGCTCATAAGATTCAATTACCTGATGGGACAATTATAGATGTAGTTCAGGGGGCTACTACTGGAGTTAATCGTAAACAATGGCAACCTGCTACTGGACCCGGTGGCGTAGAATTAGGTAGTGGTGGAGGCGATGGTAAAGGGGGACCCGGGGTACAAGGACCAGGTGAAGGCGGCGTTGCTCAGATGTCTATTAATAACTACCTAGATCTAATGAATAGATATGGGGAGTTTGCAGAGACTGGTGGATATGATTCTCAAACATTAGATGCCATCAGATCACGCGCATTATCACCTTCTCGTGCTGTATATAGTGATGTGAATCGAGGTATTGATCGTAGTCGTTCATTGCAGGGAGATTATGCACCAGGTTATGCTGCTACTAGAGCTAAGACCGCGCGTGAACAATCGATGGCGTTATCTGATGCTACTACCAATGTAGAAGGTGGAATTGGTCAGATGGTTCAGCAGGGTAGATTGTCAGGTCTTAGAGGTATGTCATCTTTATATGGTACTACCCCAGGCTTGGCTAATATGTTTGGTAATCAGGCATTACAGAGCAGGTCACTTTCTAATCAATTAGGTATGGGATTACTTGGTGCACGCCAGGATGCTCAACAATTGCCTGGTGCATGGGATACGACAATGGGTAGGATTGGTCAGATTGGTGGGGCTATTTTTCCGTGGGCAAATCGATAATAATCGGATGAAAAATTATGGCACTTAATTTACCGGCTTCAGCTACACCCCCTATCATGCCTGTAGGTGGAAATAATCCCTTGCAACAACTACGATTAGCAGGGATTTTTGGTCAACAGACTCCACCTAATCAGCCTATGCCTGGGATGATGGATGATCCTGCGGGTACGGATATGACTGGTGGAGGTATGATGCCTAGTCCTGATAGAATGGGGGGATATGATCCTTCTACTAGTGCATCTGATACATTTCAAGAATTATTAGGAAATTATCCTGAGACAGAGGGGCCTGGTATACTACAGAAGATAGTTCTTAGTATGCTAGCATTAAAAGATCCCCGGCTAGCTGCATCTTTAATGAATCAACCTAGTAGTGAACAACAGGATTGGAAAGCACAGATTGGTCCCGCTCAGGCTGCTATGACACAGGAGGGACAGAGTAATGCTAATCTTAGAATGCTAGCTAATCAACTCTTAACTGGAGAACAGGCTGGAACTAGATTAGAACAAGGGGATCTTAGACTTGAACAAGCTGGTGAGAGAATTGAGATTAGTAGGGCGGCCCAAGAATTAGCAGAATGGAAAGCACAGAATCCTAATAAACAATTTAAGACTAGAGAAGACGGGATGATTGTTGGAATTAATCCACAAGATCCTACTAATGTTGTTGAGACTGGTGTAAATAGTGGAGATCTTACTGATCAGGAAAGGATTGATGCGCGTATAGATGCAGCTGAAGTAGCTGAGACTGGTAGAGTTGGTAGAGCTACTACTGCTACGGGGGAAAGAAAAACTGCTGCGGAATTACGAGAGACTAATATTAGAAGTAGACCTTCCACTTCTGCTAGTAGGACACGTTCTCAATCTGATATAAATCGTGGAAGACTTAATCGTGCAGATGCTGTCCTGGCAAGAAATCCTGAGTATGAGAAATTCATCAAAAGAAGTGGAACTTCATTAGAGATTAGTCCTTGGAAAAAGAAGGGTATACTATTTAAGAGAACTGGGATTGATAAAGCAACTTATGATAGGATAGTTAGTGAGATTTATGGAGATGAGGCTCCTAGTAGTGAGTCTGAAGTAATTGAAAGACCTATACCTGATGGTTCTGGTATAGCTATTAGTAAAGATGGTGGTAAGACTTGGAAGAGAAAGTAAATGGCTCAGCAAGGTGAAGATGTGACTCATCTAATGAATCAACCCCAAGTTGGGGAAGATGTAACTGATTTGATGAGTCAGTCTGGCGAGGATGTTACAGCTTTAATGACTGAGCCAGCGGAGGAAGAACAAGGAACACTCAGTAAGTTTATAGAATGGGGTTCTACACCACTTCTTGAGAAGTATCCTGAGATAAGTGGAATGTCTCCTGAAGAACGCGCATCATTACATCCTAAAGTACAATCAGAACGAACATTCGCAGAATATGCTACTGCTCCATTTTCTTTAGTAGGAGAAGCATTAGGTGGAATAGGTGCGATTGCTGGATTAAGAAAATTGAGTCGGTTGGGTAAGCTGGGTAAGACTACTAGTAAGGCGGATGATATACCGACTACCTTACCAAGAATAATAGATCAGAGAGCTCCATTAGAAGCTAGACCCACATTATTTCCTGATACTAGTATAAAATTACCAGCTAGAGATAAACTCAGAGAAGCATTAGAGAAAACTAAACCATTCAGTGAACAACAGAAAGAAATCTATGCTAAGGGGATACGAGAGAAAGTAGCTAAAGTAAGGGAAGTAGAGACCCCCGGATTAGCTGGTCATAGGGAAAGAAAAGGTCAATTAGCGGGCGAGTATGAAAAGGTAGAGATTGAACCTCTATCTAAGAATTTATCAGAAGGAGATTTGAATGAACTAATTGATGAGGTTCAAGGACATGCAGACTTAATGCCCCTTGAGAAAATTCGTGGTGGAGATGCACTAGAAAAGTTATTTAATGGTCAAATTCCTCAACCAAACGAGATTAAATTACTACGGAAAGTATTCGGAGATGAAATTAATGATCAGCTTATTGAGATAGCAGGAAAGAAGACTACAATAGCAGGTAAAGCAGGTGAAGCTCTAATGGGAACTCAAGATCTAATGAGAGCCCTCCTAACTTCTTATGACTTATCACCCGTTGGAAGACAGGGTAGACTCTTTATATCATATCCTGAATACTGGAAAGCTTTCCCTACCATGATTAAGAGTTGGGGTAAGGATTTCTTCAAAGCAAATCAAGCTGCTATTAGATCTCATTCCAATTTTACTCGTCCTGTTGATGCAGCTGGACAACTAACAGGTAAATCAGTAGCTGAACGTGCGGGGTTAGATCTCACTAATTTAGTTACAAATCGTGAGGAGATTTTTCTGTCCAAAATAGCTCAGAAGATTCCCGGTATTCCTGCATCTAATAGGGCTTATGTGGGATTTCTAAATAAACTCCGCTCGGATATGTTTAATAGGTTAGTGAAAGAAACTGGTGGAGATATATTACAGAATGATGTGAAACTGAGAGCTATAGGGAAATTAATTAATAATGCCACAGGTAGAGGTAAACTCCCTGGTGTACTGGAGGATAATGCGCGTTTGATGAATCAGCTTTTCTTTGCCCCTCGATTACATGCAGGGAAGTTAAGGATGTATGGGCAAATATTTAGACCTGAATTCTATACTAAGGTTGATCCTGTAGTTAGAAAGGCTACTCTTCGTTCTTTAATTACATCGACCTCTTTTAGTATAGCAGTAGGATCATTGTTTAAGGAACTTGGAGCTGAAGTAAGTAATGATCCTACATCTAGTGACTTCAGGAAGATTAAAGTAGGAAATGTTAGAGTTGATACTTTTGGTGGAGACCAGCAGTATGCAGTTGTAATAGCGCGTTTGCTAACTGGTGAATCTACCTCCTCTACTTCAGGTAAAGTAACTAATATATATAATCCTAGTTTTGGTGAGCAATCTGCTGGTGGTGTATTAGCTGACTTCGCTGCAAATAGATTAGCTCCTATTCCTTCAATGGCTGTTAATTTGTTATTCAATAGGAGCTATGGTGATGAAGATTTCGGCATCAGAAGTGAATTAGCAGATAAAGTAGTTCCTATTATGGTCCAAGATATTATGGAGATAATGCAGGAAGATCCTGATATGTGGCCTGCACTTATTCCTAGTATGTTTGGAATTGGTCTACAGGCTTATGGGCGTTAATCCTTAAGACTCTTTATCAATTCTATTTCCTTATCATGAATATTTTCCTGCCCAGGATCGCTAGGTCCATCAGTCACAGTATCCCCAATAGCTTTAATCAAAGGAAACAATTCATCTTCATGAATATCAGAGTATAAGAAGAGAGTTTCTTCCAGTTTGATACTTTTATTGAATATTCCTACCTTACTTATTATTCGGGTTATTCTTATTTGCATTATTTACTTTCTTTTCTATCCCATCCCTTAAACTCTTCTGGTGTTAGTTTAACCATTAAAAGATTAGCTAATTCTCTCGTTTCATCTTTCATATCTTTCTTTACAAGATTAAATGGACTATTATCAATCCTACGCGCAGTCCAAATACCACAGTAAGTGGTTAGATCGCGCATAGTATCTTCAACTGACTCATTATTAGGTTCTTTACCCTGTCCTAGTAGTTGACCTAGCCGAGCTAGTTTGATGCCGATGATAGCCACAAATACCTGGTCAACAGGATCAGTAAAACCCACGAGAAGAGAAGCAGCATACTCAAAATTACTGTACGGATCATTGTCACTCGCGTAGTCGTGGTTTTTCTTCTCATGTAGTTCCTTGATGGAATCCATTAGGTTGTTGAATGTTTTGTTTGTCATTTCACACCATATACCTGATATACTGGTCCTCTCTTAGTCGGTTTCCTAATTCCTGTTTTCACTATTAAATCTAATTGCCACAGTGATGTAAGATATGCTGATACTGTCTTTTTATTTATGTCTGTAACATGTGCAATATCAGCTGATGTAGAATAACCCCTTTTAACTGCACTTAGAACTTCTTTTATTGGATACATTTAATCTCACCCATTCATCCTACCAGTTCGTTCAGGTGGAAGAGTTTCTAACATTACATCATGACAAACCTTCCCCCTACGCTCTGCTTCTTCTATTGTATGACTAGAAAGTCTCTCTGGTGAGGAATGTTCAAAGACACATACCTTTGTATTATGTTGATCTGCCGTTTCAACAACCAGACGCGAGTTCTCTATTAGTATACTATCACTAGCCTCTCTAGGATACTGCATAGCTCTAGTAGCAGTAGGAGGCATAGGGCCATAAAGATTATTACCCCCATGTAATCCATCAGCCATATGTAGAGAGAAGTTTACGTTCGGAGCTATGCTGAATGCTATATGTGCTAGTTTAATTAGTCGTTGCTCTCTTCCATTCTCATCATCCCTCTTTTCCCACTCCTCATCAATCTCCCACGAATACATAAGAGTGTTTATTCGGTCTTTCATCTCCCGTAGGAATATTTTCATTAGAGATACTTGAGCATCAAAACTCGCCCCATTCAAACGTGGCTGGTCGAATAATCCAAAGTGAGGTCTCAGTCCACGTTTTAGCATTTCATCAGCAGCCCATCTTACCTTATCAAGATTATTATCCTCAAACCATACAAACCTAGTTCCCCACTCTGGATGATCCATACGACCCATCCAGTCATCTTGATCTGCATTTAAAAGAAGATCAGTATATCCTCTACTCTTATGATTATCAAAATGCTTGAGTAGGGAGTCATTGAAATCACCTAGATAAGCAGGACTAAAATAAGGATACATGAAGTTGCCATTCCAATTCCCACCATGAACCTTAATAGGTGAAGGAATAAGAATAGGCATAACAGTATCAAATGAAGATCCAAACCTAATTCTTTCCTCATCAAATCTATATGCCCAATGACGTATCCTATCATCTGATATAGAAGTTTCTTCTGGTCTATTCTCTCTTATATTATCTCGTCTTTTTATCTCTTGGATGAAGGGATCTTCGTATGGGATCTGGTGTAAATTGCCCCCAGTTCGTAGGTAGAAATCATACCATTCATTGGTCATGTTTTATCCCCAATAAGCCTTTCCATTTCTTTCACTTGTTTATCCGGCATAGTATATATAACTTGACCTCCAGATGCACTAGCCTTAATTAGTCCTCCTGCTTCAAAATCCTTCATCATCACATCTAATTCATCTACTCCAAAATGCATCCAATATTTCTTAGCTAATATCGTCCTTGTAATTCTATGATCTCCCCTCTTTAGAAGTTCAGTGATAATCAGAGCCTTATGCTTTGCATACTGACTTAATCCCTTAGTCCCCCTTGTAGCCTTCCGAACATCACCAATTAATTTCTCACATACTTCTATAGATTCCTCCATTTGTGGTAAATGAATAATGAGATCAGTATCATTACTTAGAGATAATAACATGGCAACTTTCTTGATAGAATCCCGTACTCTACGCACTGTCCCAGTTTTATCTTCAACATCTTGATCTCTAACGGACTGATAGAAATCTATATACCATTTTTTATATAGTTCCCCCGCCTCAGTTCCTTTTAAGGATTTGAATGGTCCTTTTAGTTTTGATAATTTCTTTAGATGCTTTCCTAAATAATCTACATCAGGGACATGTTCTAAATCATCAATAAGGGGATTTAACTTATTGACTTGAGATTCTACTATTAAAAATGATCGGCCCAAGAATCCACCGAATATATCTTTCGAGTCCATTAAATCTTCAAAATGCGCCTCGTTAATTCCAGCTAATAATGACACAGTAGGATTTCTAAGAACGAATTGTTCTTGTTTTAGTAATGATTCCCAATCATCTGATCGCCAATGTCTATCGAATAGATCAGTCAGAATATCCATTGCCGCGGGATCATGTACAAGGGCCGATGAAAATTCTGATGCTACTATAAATCCAGAAGTATCTCCGCTAACATGACCACCAGGTCTAGTCTCTCCCCTGCTAAGTTTAGCTAGTATTCCTTGGATTGAACTACGACCACTAATAATCTTTGTGTTATCTACCTGTTTAACTAGCTTATGCGCGAGTGCTATAGGTGGACCCTTCCCTACACCGGAATCCGCGTAGAGAATTACATATATATTTGGATAGAGGTTCCATGCTCCGCCCTCTAATGTCCAAACATGATCCTTCACTATTGCACTAATTACACATAATCCACTCCAATAATAGAAAGATTGTGGTGGTTCTAACTCTGCATGTTGATGGATTAATTCCTGAATCCATGTCATTTACTTGCCGGAAAAGACTACAATGATTGTAGCGAACATAGGGACTGTAGTATATTTACCGAATCTGAATCTGCCTTTAGGAAATCTTAAATTCACATTACCATATGTATCATGATGGAATCGATTCCAAATATATTTATGAAACCATCTTGTAGATGTATCACATGGTAATATACAAACTATTGTTATACGATATAATTCACACTCATGAGTTGCTTTACCCAACCATCTAAGAATATTACTATAAGGGGGATTCATGAATACTATCTCATCCCTCCAACTCTGTAATAGGCCATTCTCTTCTATGGTATAATGCTTCGCGCATTTAGTATTCTCATGAGTTGAACATGGATCTAGAGTGAAATGAAATTCCTCATTCAATGGGAGGAATAATTTATCTGGTGTAGATCTTTCATCTGTTGATTTAGCCATGTCTTCTCCAAATCCAATAAAGTAATTTAGCTAGATCACTCTTTGTTTTTATTAGCTCACCTTTTTGATTATATAATATATCCCATCGATTAGCAATCATTCGAGTTTTTGCAATCATACTTATTGGTTCAATTTTGGTCCTTTTGATTTTATTAATTTTCCACCACATTGATTACACCTTGTTAGAAGGGGGCTAAAAAATAATTTACATTTTGGGCATTGTATGATGGTCATTTATATACTTCCAAATTAATAATATGGGGAAGTTTAGAGGGATGATATTTCCCTTTCTTATAGACAATTCTCATATCAATCCCGAAGATCCTCTGATGGTAATGATTCTTGTATTTCCACCATATAACTATTACATTCGATGGCCAGAATTGGCACCACTTCCAGATTATTTTCATATCAAAGCTCTCATGAGTCGGGCGGCATTACCAAATAACTCTTCGATTTCAGCCTTCTTAGATTCAAGAGGAATAGCTAGATCATTTCGATCTGAAGCAGTATTACTAGCAATTCTTTTAGCTTCTGACTTTGAATAGATCCCGGCATGTTGTAAATTACCATATCCTTTACTTTCAGGACGCCAATAAAATCCAGACTTCCCATCAAAAATTAAGTATAGACTCATTATACCACCTTCAACTCAAGTTTCTCAAAATCTTTATAGTTCATACCAGTCTCTAATTCACATGGTATACTTAACAGTCCCCTTGGGAGACTACAATTACTGAAATCTATTGATCTTTCCATTTCTTGTCGAATGATTGACCCCCATACCTGAATCCGTGTTTTTGGTATACAGAATAATAATCCATCATGTGCTTCCAAGACAATACGGATTGAGGGGATAATAGATCTAATTCTGAGAGCCGCCGCTTTAGTATTATCACTAACCGCGCGTTGAGGAATATACGAGAATCCCTGTCTGAATAAATCATCCCCCCACCTTTCAAAGAAAATCCTAACTCCACCATGTGGTGCATCTATTCCATAAGGTAATGGTGCTATTAGTGTCCGATCTTTCTGAAGACAATCGATTACTTCCTTATGAAATACCTGTTGAATATTAGGAGATTTCTGATGGAAGATTTTTAATGCATGTCCTGCCGTGGCTTCTGTGATCGTGATATCGATTTTGAATTTCCTAGCATCTGTATTAACGGAAGTAGCAGCACGTCGTTTTCTGGCTCCCAGATGACCAGCATGTCTAAGTGTTTTGCCAACAAATCTAGTCGGGACTTCATATCCAAGTATCTTCTTAGAATAATCAGATTCAGTGCCCCCGAAAAACCAAGAAGCAGTAAGAGCATGGACATCATGGTCATCATACATCCTCAACATTACAGGGTCATTACTTAACAATGCAATGACACGCGCCTCAGCTTGGGGACCATCGGCCTGTAGAAATATATACCCTTCAGGACCAGATTCCTCATCAGGCTCATCAGGTTCATACATTAATCTTATATCAGAACCGATATCACCATGCTTGGTCATAGTTTGGAATGAAGTGCCGAGGACTTTATTTTTCTTCTTGTTATTTTCATCTCTAATAGGTATATTTGGCCTGATAGGGGGATCTTGCTGTCCCGTGCTTGTACGACCCGTTTCAAGACAGGGAAAATATGTTGTTCGCATTCTTCCATCGTAGTCAGGAAATGCCATAAGATACGTTCCGATTGTTTTTCTGACACGTCTATTCTCCAAGATTAAATTAATTAGATGTTTGTGTTCTTCTTTCGTCCGTGATGAATTGAGAATAGCTGTAAGTTCCTCTTCCCCCGTGCCTTTTCTACGAGGTATATGTAAATTATCGTAAAGAAGAATACTAATCTGCTTGGGAGATGCGGTATTGATTTCAGTACCAGTAATTTGAAATAATTCATATCTCAGTCTCTCATCCCATTTAATATATTTATGGATAAGTTTATCACGCACTGTTGTGTTAACACGGAAACCCTGATTTTCAATGTCTCCATAGAGGCCAGGGAGTTTCATTAAGAAGTTTTCATAGAATGGTCTCATAGAGAGTTCATCTAAGTCTGCGTTCATATTCTGATCTACTTCCAATGTAACACATGCGTCTCTTGCACAACCAATAAGAAGATCCTCGAATTTACCTTCATACATACCTTCATCTTTATAGAAGGGTTCCTTAGTGTATATACTTGTATTAAAAGTGAGTCTCTTGGGTAATTCAGGATTAATAGCGAATGCTTTGAGCATGGTATCTGAAGCGAGATGCCGTATAATAAAACCGAGCCGTTTGATTTTGTCTTTGTCGTAATTAAAATTTTGTCCAACAATGTCTTTATCATAAAGTAACTCCGCTAATAAAATCCAACACTGAACCATGTCAACATCAGGGATTCTTTCCCATAATGGAATAGTTAATCCTTCTTTGGGGTGGCAAGACAGGCCGATACAGACAGGGATACAGTGTCCCCTTGCCTCGATATCGACACTGAGTCGGTTATATTTTTTGGTTCTATCAATAAAGTCCTGGAATTGTGCACTGCTTCTACAAATTGCAAGATTTCTTGAAGGGAGATTAATTTCAGGGGAGTGAGATTCATCATATGCCCTCTTAAAATCAAAAATCATTACCTTGTGATTCCAGTAGCCCTTAAACTCACCACCAGCAGTATGCAAGAGATGGGCAGGATGATATGTAGCCACCATCTTCCTACCCATTCCTTGCATAATGGAACCACGATAATCACTTATCTTTTTCTTACCCGTTAATGCCCATAATGCCGTTCCACCAAGGGCTAGGATACAGTTAGGTTTAACGTCATTTATCTCAATCTGTAATTCTTTTAACTGTTCTTCAACATCGATTCCTATAGATCTAGCACGTATAGCGAATGGTATTCTCTTTCCCTTCTGATTAGGAGGAATCTCATACTTACAGACATTCGTTATCCAACAGTTACCGCGTTGTATGCCAGCACTTTTCAATAACTTATCGAGCTCTCGACCTGATGGACCTTGGAATGGTTTTCTTACTTGTGTCTCAGTATATGACGGTGCCTCACCGAGTATCATTAACTTGGCACCACTTCGACCGGAGCCTGGGACGTAGACTTTATCTGTCATAACCAAGTATAACTATGCATACAATGTAAACAGATAATTCCTACGATCTCACCATTTTGATTGTATAAAATAGGAAGATACCAATGCAGATGCTGAGTCATAACTAATTCAATTCACCAACATCCGATATGCATATGAAAAATCAACAACACAGTTATGACCATCACATTTGGGACATTTCCAATTATTATCAGATATATCTGCTATCTGTTCCTTATACATGAAAAGAGTCATGAAAAGGAACCTATCACAATCACGACATTTCATTCTTACATACTGGTCAACCGTCTTAAGTTTTGTTTGGACCAGAATATGTTCCATATGGTTACTAGGTATATCAGTCATTCTTCCTCGATGATATAAATAGTAGCTTGTTCTTTTATATACTCAATTTTTTTAATTTCATAAGTCATATCTTCTTCAACAAGTTTATCAGATGATTCATCTATAATAACTTCGATCCGAAGTTGGAGAACTTCTCTATCTTTTGGTTTGTATATTAATAGTGTCATCACTAGCCCTCCAGATTACTTTTGGCTCTTTAATATACTGAGTAGGAATTTCGTATCGTGCTACACGATTGAATTCCTCATTTTCCCATGTAACTCCCCATGTTTTTTTACCTTCATAGTTGGTATATTCTACTACCTGATAGACACGCGGATCATCCTCGAAGTATCCATCACTGGTAATCAGATCACGTATCACATTCTTATCATCTATGGTTGCCATAATACTAGTATCCCCTAACTGTTATTTGAAACATTTTTGTAGGATTTACTTTAATACTTTCAATACAATTAGTACATACTTGAGTCATTAATAAAATTGTTCCGGAATCGTCTATAGAATCAAGAGGTCTCATAATTATAGTTAATTCACTTAAAGGATTATCTCTATCTACTTCAACTTCACATATATCACAGAAGTATTTAATCATTAGAATTCTCCTATTAAATCAAAGAACGCGCGTTCCTCTTACAAGTATCTATGACTAAACGCGCAAGGGTCATAGACTCGCTCAATCTATAGGTGAAGTCCGCACAACTCCTATAGATTAGAGTGTATGTGAACGACGTTCTAACGTGCCCCCCATCAAGCACCGGATAGAGTGGACTAGACTCCGGGAGCCGAGGGCGCGGCAGTCGGCCGCCCACATAGATGGAATGACAGGTGTAAGACTTTCACTCATCTTAATTATGCTCTATCTTCTCCTAACGGCGTGCAGTTTACTTCCACGTAGGAGGTAGAGCATACTCTGCACTGGATTTGGTAACCTGTAATTGGATATGATCCATATTAGATTACTAATCACCTGTCATATGAACTGATGATGGGTGATGGATTTTCACCATGCTTATGATACTCAGAATAGTTACAGGAAAACGACCCTACCCTAAGCAGCGCATTGATTATAGACCTTAGAGATATAGCCATTCAACATAAGTTATACACGTATTGGTATAACTAGAGAATGGATATCTCTTAGTCACCCACCAAACTATTAGTCCTCTCTCGGAACTCGATACTTATGATTCACTCGATTGATTGTGCGACCTTCATAGTTATCATTCTCAATGAAGATATCAATCACTTCTCCAACTGTAGCATCAAGATCAAATCGTTTACCTTCCTCAACAGTCTGTCCGAGGGCTTCAAAGAATCCTACCATGAAACCGATAGCTTTACTATTGAAGTTCCAATCAATAGGAACACCAGCGATATGTTTCTTATCATTCCCTTCGTCACCATTATCCGCATTACGAATAACAGTACCAGACATGAGATAGTTAGTGGAATCACCGGCTTTTGATAACTTCTCACCAGTCTCATCTATCTTTACTCGGTACCAGGATGGGTCAAGAATAGTTCCACGAAGGATATCTTTCTGCGTAAATTCAATAATCGGCATTACTTTCCTTTTTGTTTGTTAATTGCAGGTTTGATGTAGGTTTCGTATAAGGGCTTATTTCTAAAATTAATTCTCCTTTCTAATCCGAGAGAAGTTCTTGCAAAGTCTACTCCCGTATGTATCGTTGTTAGTCCGTAGATTCCCTCCTCATCTGCATCTACAGCAGGTTTAATCGAAAAATTATAAACCTCAACCATATATGCTGAAATCTTACCACTGATAGTCTTACCTCCAGTAATAATAATTCGTGCCTGCGAACTTGTATCTACAGTATCCTTTGGACGTTCTCCAATGACATGAGCAATAAGGATGACATTAATACCATGATGATGTCGGATATCATTGACCATATCCATTATCTCACAGAATGCGCGTGCTTCGGCTTTATAATCATCCCATTCACCGACTTCGATACCACCTACAGAAGTCTTACTTCCTGAACTTCTCTTCCTCCGAGAAATAGTTTGACTATTGATTACATCACCTGTCGATGTTACTGAATCTATGATAACTGTTTTATAAGGACAGGTGACCTGAAGTTTCTTTAGCTGTGCTAAGATTTCATCATAGGTTGAGAAGTTATCATAATGAATATCATCAGTATTGATTCCCCAATTCTTAGCAGGAACGGCAAGAGCCTGCATTTTCTTATCAACACTAAACCAATACTGTGGGGTGGGGAATGAAAGTGCTTGGGTGGATTTTCTTGTACCTGGTTCGCCCTTTAGCATGAAGAGTAACGAATCCCAATCAATATCTGATAAGTTTTTAGGCATTGTTATTTCCTATTCTGGTTTAAAATACCTAACAT
>SDBV01000727.1_pt1 | contig 47645 bp, 40 predicted proteins | sample 2277081 | NCBI WGS metagenome assembly SDBV01 (sample SAMN10402039, study PRJNA504765) | marine sediment metagenome | isolation source: marine sediment core GS10_PC15, 223 cmbsf | place: Arctic Ocean: Southern Knipovich Ridge | collected 2010
AGAAGCATTCAATATTACTACATCCGGCTTAATGTCAAGTACCTTTAAAAGTCCTATATGCCCGTTTGGCGCAGTTCCGAGTACTTCTATGTCGCTATTTAAATTAAGGGTTTTTGAAATTATGTCTCTTGTATCCGAAGACATATCAATAATAAAAACAGTAATTGCAGTACTTGTTTTTTCAGCTAAAGTCATAAATTATCCTTTAGTAATATCTTTTAGTTCCACGACCATGTCGGATATCTGGTCTACGGTAATATTCATTTTATTCATATCAGAATTACTTACATCTGCCGCATCCTCGACCCTATGCATATATCTGGATGCTTCTTTAACCATAACAGCAGCCTCCTCCAGTTTTTCGCTTAAATCTTTAACGCTGGTTGCCGCTTCTGCTACATTCCTCGCCATACTGTTTGCTCCGGTTGCAATTTCATTTATTGCCTTTGAAACCTGGTTTGCTCCTGTTGCAGATTCATTAATATTTTTTGAAATCTGATTAACCCCCATAGTGGCTTCGGATACATTTCTTGAAATTTCATCTGTAGACCGGGTCTGTTTTTCTACCATACCGGTTATCTTAATCTGCGATTCATTAATAACAGTTATTATCTCTGTTATCTGCTTTATTGCATCCACTGCATTACTTGTGCTGTCCTGGATTCCCTCTATTTTGGATGTTATATCTTCTGTCGCGCTTGCAGTCTGCCTTGCAAGTTCTTTTACCTCATTTGCTACAACAGCAAAGCCTTTTCCCGCTTCTCCGGCACTCGCGGCTTCTATTGCGGCATTTAAAGCAAGTAAATTCGTCTGCTGTGCAATAACCTGAATTACTCCTGTAACCTTTCCGATTTCAGAAGCATTCTTTCCCAATGTAATCATTATTTCTTTTGTAATCTGCGCCTTGCTTACAGCATTTTTTGCTATTTCAACAGCTTCGCGAGCGTTTTTTGCTATTTCATTTACAGAGCCGGACATTCCATTAATTGCTATTTCTATACCCTTAACATTACTCGACATCTCTTCTGTTGTATTTGCAACGCTTGTAGTATTAACACTCATTTCTTCTGCCGCATTTGCAATTGAATTGATATTGGAGGATATTTCTTCTGCGGAAGTTGCAAGCGCGGTTACATTACTTGACATCTGTTCGGCAGTAACTGCTATTCCGCGGACATTTTCTGTTATCTCATCAATTATTCCCTTTGCATTCTGTGTTTCCTTTTTGCTTTCATTTATATTGCTAATCATTTTTACCACATTCTGCATTTGAGTATCATCCGCGGTTTCGATTTTAGAAGAAAATTCAAATACGTTATCAAGTAAATCTTTTTCCCTTTTTGATATTTTTTTGGCGGCTATTGTTGCAACAAATCCCCATATAAAAAAGTATAATATTCCTGATATTATGGATAAAATACGTATAAATGTATCTGAATTGTTTAAGCAAATAGTAATTATTGCAAACAAACTTGGAATGAATATTGCTACTAAATCCAAAATAACAATTTTCTGAACAATTGTGGTTCCTTTTTTACTCATATAATCCTCCAAAAAAAAACAAATAATTATTTTACAAAGAACTTTCTCCTGAATATTTTAATACCTTAACAGGATTAACTATTATCAATAATTTATTTTTCAATTTTACAATTCCTTCTGTGAATTCCGAATATGTATACTTTAAATTTTGTGTAGGTGTTTCTATCTGGTCCGCATCAATTTCCATTACATCGCCAATCTCATCTACAAGCATTGCTATTGACTTATTTCCAAAAATATTAATATCCGTTTCCGAATTGTAAATTCCTGTTCTTAATAAATCCTGCATTGTTTTGAATATTACAATATGCGATTTCTCTGTGACCGGCCTTGGGTTTTTCCCGAATATTACATATAAATCAAGTACTAAAATTACCTGCCCGCGTACATTTATGTGGCCCCTTATATAGGAATCTGTTAAAGGTATTGGTATAATATCTACATTGGGATTTACCTCATTTATTAATCTTATATCAATTCCGAAAAGTTCATCATTAATTAAGAATGTAACAAGTTGTTGTTTTATTGAACTTTTACTATCTTGCAATTTCATTCTCCAAAACCGGCAGATATGGAATTCAAACACTCAATCATCGACTCTCTATTAAGTTTTGAAACATACTTATCGAAACCTGCTTCTTTTGCTAATACTTCACCTTCTGTTTTTGCATAAACAGAGGACAGGGCAATTAATTTAATATTATTATACTTATCATTACTTCTTACCTTTCTTGCAAAATCAAAACCGTCCATTACAGGCATTTGCAAATCCGAAATAATAATGTCAAAATTTGATTTTTCCAATATTTCCAGGCCCTGTTTTCCATTTTTTGCAAGAATTACTTCCACTCCAAACCCGCTTAAATATGAAATTATTATAGATGCATAGAATTTTGTATCTTCCAGCAATAATATTTTTTTTGTTTTTACTTCTTTTAAAGAAGTATCCAGATACCAGGCCGGCTCTATTATTTCTATTATAGAAAAAATATCCAGAATAGTGGTTAATTTATTGTTAATCATTATTATACCTATTATTCCCGGTTTTTCGATGGAATGAGTTTTAAAATTACTGCTTATCATGGAAGTGTCTATTATTTGAGATACAAGCAGGCCGATTGATTTTTTGGATTTAATTATTATTACAAAAACATCATTAAGGTAATTTGATTCTATATCATCCAATGCCTGTTCAATCCGTGCTATCTGTATTATATCTTCCCGGAATTTAAAATATTCCTTATTATTTGAAAATTGAATATCTTTTTGCTCAATTTTTTCTATATGGCTTATTAAAAATAATGGTACGGCAAAATTTTCCTTACCGCCAATTGTAAAAATAATAAAAGTCTGTTTGTCCTCTTTTATAGTCTTTTCTTTTTTTATTATTCTCTCTATTTTATTTAAATTAAAAGTTGCTTTTTCTGCAAGGTTTGCAATATCTAAAATCATGGCAATCCCTCCATCACCAAGAACTGTAGTTCCGGCAAACACTCTGTATTTCTTTAACTGCTCGTGTAATGGCTTTATTACTATTTCCTCCGTATCTATAATATCATCTATAATTAATCCATAATTAAGGTTTCCTAATTTTAAAATAATTATATATAAATGATTTTCAAAAGCAGTCCTGTTGAGCTTTTTTTTAAGCTCTTCTTCTGTTGATTTTCTCCTGTCCTGTTTTATTTCTTTTGTTTTCGGGTCTTTATATGTATTTTTTATTTTTAAAATGTCCTTTAATCTAATAATGGGAATAAGAACATCCCTTAACGGGAATATTTCCTGTTCATTTACTTTTTCTAAACCTGTATATACTTCTTCCCCCTGAAGCCTTACAACCTCTGAAATATTAAATTGCGGTATCGCAAAACAGATATCCTCTGCTATAATAATAAGGGCCTGCATAATTCTTAGAGTTAAAGGCAGCCTTATATCAAAGGTTGTTCCAGATCCGGATTTAGATAAAATATTTATGGAACCCCCGATATTCTGGAGATTTGTTTTAACAACATCCATTCCCACGCCCCGGCCGGAAAGGTCTGTCACTTCCTTTACTGTAGAAAATCCGGGCCTGAAAATTAAATCAAATGCGTCTGCGTCTTTAAATTTTTTAGATTGTTTTACAGTTATTACTCCTTTTTCAACTGCGGATTGAATAAGAGAGGCCGGATTCATTCCTTTTCCGTCATCTGTAATTTTAATATTTACCTGGCCTGATATATAGTAAGCCCCTAAAACTATCCTGCCTTTTCTATTTTTATTAAGTGTTTCTCTTTCATCCGGAGTTTCTATGCCATGGTCTATTGCATTTCTAATTAAATGTGTTAAAGGGTCGCTTAATGCCTCTAAAATTGTCTTGTCCAGTTCTACATCTTTTCCTTCAATAACCAATGATACTTCTTTACCGACTTTTTTACTCAGGTCTCTGACAATTCTTGTAAATTTAGAGAAAATAGTATCAACCGGCTGCATTCTTGTTTTTAATATTCCTGCCTGCAGCCCGGAAGTTACTACATTCAATTTTTTTGAAATATTACGTAATTGTTCAATATCTTCGGTCTCTACAGCCTGCATATTCTGGTTTCGAACAAGAACAAGTTCGCTTGCATACTTCATTAAAATATCGAGAAGGTCCAGCGGGATTCTTATTGTTGAACTCCCTGGTTTTTTTATATAAAGTTTCTTTATATTTGAAGCAGGCTGTTTAACAGGCGCTGCAAATTGTTTTTTAAGAGGAATCATACCTGTTTTAACAGCAATTTTTTTATCCTGTAGTAATTCCTGTTTTTGTGGTAACTGTGCGCGCTTTTCAAGTATTCTTTTTAAAACAGACCCTCTATTAATTGTCCTGGTTTTATCTGGCATTTCCTTTAAATTAGAAAATGATTTTTTATCCCGCGTAATTACCGAATGTTCTGTTTCTTTCATTGATATTTTTTCCGGTTCTTTGTATTCTATCGGGTTAATAAAAACAGGTTTTATATCAAGGGCTTCTATAAAAATATCTGTATCATCAATTACAGTAGAAATAGAAAAATTAAAAATCAATTTATCATCTGCTTTATCTAAAATAGTGCCTATTTTACTCAAATCATAATCTGCATCTACTATCTTTCCTACTATATTGAGGTTTTTTAATAATTCTTCCGGAGACCTGTGTTTTTTATCGCATTCCTCAATTAAATCTATTGAACAATTATATGTAATAAACCTGTTTTCCAGGTTCGGAATATTTTCTATAGAAATAGACTTTATTTCCTTTTTTTTAATTATCTTTGTTTCTTCGATTTTTTCGTGGGAAAGCGTTAGTTTTGTTGAAGGTTTACTTTTTGCTTCTTCATTTATTTTCTTGTAACTGTCCTTTTCCTGGTTTATTATTGGACTTGAAATAAGCTGCTTTAAGTCTGATACTTCCTGTTGTATATCAATATTACTTTCGTTTTCAATATTATTAATAAGTTCATTTAATTTATCTACACCTTTTAATAGTGTATCTGCAATATATTCATTAGGTACTAATTTGTCCTTTCTTATATTATCAATAACATTTTCCAGTGAATGGGAAAGCTCTGTAATATTATTAAGATCCAGAAAACCGCTTCCGCCTTTTATCGAGTGCATAGCACGAAATAAACCGTTAACAACTTCTCTATCAAAATCGGAACCACTTTTTTCCAGCTCAAGTATGTCATCTTCTACTGAATTTAGATGTTCCCGGGATTCTATTAGAAAATTAGCCAGTAAATTATCAATTTCATTCATACTTAATTTCTTTTATTCTGGCAGTCTTTATCCTTGTAGCTCTGCTTAAGGGGATAAAGGCTATAAAATAGTGCCTGCCCACTAAAACGGCCTGGTAAATTTAAACTAATAGACAAAATGTGCAGCATCGGTTTAGTGGTCAGGCAACCTTCCAGAACGAAGAAGCTTCGGAGCTTTGCTCCGGAGTTCTTTATTTTTTCCTTCTAATTTCATTATAATTATTTTTGCACTCTTTTCTGCAATAAAATATTTTCCCAATCTGGTATTGTACAAGAATTCCTCTAAACATTCAGAAAAGTGTATAGCAATATTGTCCGGCTGTGTATTATAAAGTGCCAATAAAAGTTTAATAGTATAAGCAGTAATTTCAGATTTATTAGTAAGTTTTATCAGATATAAATCAAATTTCTTTTCCAGTAATGATTTTAATTCTGCCTGATATCCGGCTATATTGCGAGTTGATACTGGCTCTAAAAAGGATATATATACTGCCTTTTTGTTTATGTTTGAGTTTTTTATATGATAATTTTGAATAGTTGCTTTAATTAATCTCATCCTCAAATTCCAAATTCTGTTTTCCTGAATCTTAATCTCTGCTATTCCAGTGCCAGAATACTAGAATATTGAGTGGTTATAATAAGAATAGTAAGCAAATTATGTATATAATGCAACTTTTATTCTTTTTTTTACATCGCAATATGCTTTTTTGAGGTGGGGTGGTAAGAAAGAAGTGCAGATTGATTCTGAAAGTTATTAAGATTTTTCTATATTCTTAATTTTAACTTTTTAAGATAAAATCTTTGTAGTATCTGCATTTCATTCATGATAATTCGCGGCCATTTGTTGTTTATTTATTTTTTTGTGTTTTCCGAAACTTCTGTGTTTTTCGCGGTGAAAAATATATTTGAATAATCACTATAATACTTCTATAATTAGATAATAGGAGTAAGTTCTTGAAAAAAGCTTCCATTCTTTTCTTTTGTATTTTTCTTTTTTATAACTGCCAGTCTTCAAAATCCTTTTCAACAAAATCATGGCTGGTTACACATTCTTATAATGTTACAGTAGAGTATGAAGAAACGAACAGTATGCTTTATACAGAAATGATTCCAGATGCAGAAGAATTATGGCAGGTAATAAACACTTATGCAGAGAAGTTAACAGTGGAGCAGGGATATAAATACAAACTCAGTTTTGATACCTGGGCAGATAAAAAAGCAGTTTTAAGTATGGATATTTTTAACAGTGAGCCTGATGATTATATAAGTTACGTAAAAGGATATGTAACAAATTTTCTGATATCAGAACAAAAACAGAATTATCAGTTTGAGTTTTTAATGACTGAGGCTGCGGATAATGAAGCGGAATTATCTTTTACCATTATAAATAATTCCAGTATTAAAGTTAATATTGGAAATGTTGTATTCGAGAAGCTTTTAGAAAAGGAGGCGGAAAAGCCCCTTGTAACGGTTATGGATTTTCAGAATGTAGAGAACTCCAATTATTTAATTGCAGTGTGCGAGTCCTTAACGAATATTATGACAGATACGCTTAACAATATAGGAAAGTATAACTATTTTGAGAATGAAGGCTGGCTGGAAATCGATGCAATGAAAGAGTATTCTTCTGTAAATAATATTGATAATATTATTTTCGGACAAGTTTATTTGGATGAAGCTGGCTTGATTCAGGTAGAGGCTTTTGTTTATGATAATTCACAGCAAAGGGTAACAATATCAGAAAGTGGGATTGCGTCTAATATATTCGAGGCTTTTGATGTTGCAGAGGAGCTTGTAGTAACATTGCTGGAGGGTTTTAGTAATATTCATATTGCATATGGAAATATCAATATTGTTAATAAAGGCAGTTATGAATATAAAACTATTGTTTATTTAGATAATAGAGTAGCAGGGGAAAATATATATGAAATAAGCAATGTGTTTATAGGTGAACATAATATCAGAATTGTACAGCAGGCGCAGATTAATCAGTATGTTTTGTATGCAGGAAATATTAATATATTGGAGGATGAAATATCAGAAATTGAAGTTGATGTTGGATATATAGATGAAGTATATAATGGTATAAAAATAGATATTGGACAGCCTGGACAGGAAGCAGCCGGCAGCTGGATTGAGTGGTCTAACTATATATCGCCGGGTAATGAAGTAGAATGGATTAGTAATCCGGATAATGGACATTTCTATGCATCAATTATGTATGAGGACTTGCGGACTACGAGTATTTATGAAGATGAAAGATATGCTGTCTCTTTAGGGGCACATATTGTGACAATTAATAATCTCGAAGAAAACAGATGGCTTGCGGAACATTTTCCAAAAGGTAAAATCGGATATACGGATATGGACAATGAAGATGCCTGGAAATGGATTAGCGGTGATAATTCGCAGTTTACCCATTGGTATCCCAATGAACCTGATGGAAGGGTACTTGAAAGTTTTGTTGAATTATCTAGAACACAGGGAAGTGGATTATGGAGTGATGAAAAGCAATTTGATAACTTTATAATAGAATGGTCTCCCTATAATGAGAGGCCTCTTAATGCTTTTTTTGATTTTGCGTTTACAATTAAAATTGAATCTGAAGTAGAATGGTTAAGTTTTGATAAGGAAAATCCGGTATTAAATGATTGTGTAAAATCAGTTAATGATGAGCTGGTTATTGTAATTATGGGATTGGAAAGAGGAAATTACAGTCTGGATTTATTGTGCAGCAATTTTGGGCTGGTGAATTCTGTATTTGATGTTCTTCTTGAGGATTCCCGCCGCCGTAAGCCTGAAGTTGTATTATCAAATCAGTCAGTGGATATAACCGGTGAAAATCTGTTTAAGTATATTTCATTAGAATTCCGTTCAAATAATTTAAGCTATGCTGTAATAACCTTAAAAAGTATAATGGGTGAAATATATTTAAACGGTTTAAGATTAAACAAAATACATTAATCCTCACTAATCAAGGCTGTCCCGCAACCTTCGTTCAATTATATATTTTCCTTTAAGGGTAAAGGCAGGAAAACAGGAATTATTTTACTTATTGCTCGAACATATAGAATTAAAACATTTTCTATAAGAAATTATTTTTAGGTCTAAATAATATTTATTTATAAAAGTTCCAGGACCGTCTTAATCGATGGCCATCAGCAACATCAGCTGTAATTTTTTTCCTGCCTTCCTTATTATTTTTTAAATAAGCTTTGTTAATAGCACCAGTTTTAACTTTATAATTCGAATTGTAAATCAAATATCATTCGTGATAATTCGCGGTCATTTGTTGTTATTATCTTGATTGAATTTTTTAGTAAATCTGTAGAACAATATGTAAAGTTGTCTTGACAAGTTAAGTTATTCTTTTTATACTGTTTACTATGAACATGAAAAAGTTAAATCACAGTTCACCTATACCGCTGTACCGCCAGCTTGCAGATGAAATATTGCATAGTGTACGTTCCGGCAGTTATAAGCCCGGAGAGAAAATTCCCTCGGAAACAATCTTAGCAGAAAACTTTGGAATAGGAAGGCCGACAGTAAGGCAGGCTACAGAACTTTTAATCAGAAAAGGGATTTTGAAAAGAATACGGGGTTCCGGAACATTTGTAAAAGAAGAACAGAAAGATATAGATCTTTTCTCTATCGCGGGAACAAGTTCCGCGTTTAACAAAAAGGGAATAAAAATAAAACTAGAAGTATTAAAAGAAATTATAAAAATAAAGATAAGTGAAAATGTAAAAAATCCGTTTTACAACAAAGAATGTTATTTTTTTTCGCGCTTAAGTACAGTATGCAAGGAGCCTTTAATAATAGAAGATTTTTATCTGGACGCGGATATTTTTAAAGGCTTAGAAAAATATGATTTAGAAGAAAATTCATTATCCGGTATCGTCGAAGAAAAATATTTCTTAAAACCTGTTTCCAGCAGGCAGAATTTTCGAATTGGATACGCAGATAAGAAAAAAGCAGGAAAATTAAAAATCGAGCAGACTTTTCCGCTTTTAGTTGTAGAGAGATTTTTAAATTTTCCGAACGCGGAAAATGCAGTTTATTCGGAAATCTACTGCAAAACAGATAAATTTGTATTTTCACAGACTATTTTCACAGAAAACTGGAGGAGAAAATGAATAAAAATGGTTATTACGGCGAGTTTGGTGGTGCTTTTCTTCCGGAAATCCTTATCGCAACAATAGAAGAACTTAAAAGGATCTTTAATGAATGCAAAGCGGATAAAAGCTTCTGGGATGAATATGTAAGATTGATGTCATCTTATTCCTGCAGGCCGACTCCGCTTACTTTTGCGGGTAATCTAACAGAAGATTTCGGAGGGGCAAAAATATATATAAAACGTGAAGACTTAAACCATACTGGCGCGCATAAAGCGAATAATGTAATGGGCCAGGGCCTGCTTGTAAAAAGGATGGGAAAAACAAGAGTAATTGCAGAAACAGGCGCAGGCCAGCATGGTGTTGCAACTGCAACTATGGCTGCAAAGTTCGGTTTTGACTGCACTATATATATGGGTGAAATTGATGTGGAACGCCAGCGGCCTAATGTATTCTGGATGGAGAGGCTTGGCGCGGAAGTTATTCCTGTAAAATATGGTTCCAGAACATTAAAGGATGCAATAAACGAAGCATTAAGGGACTGGGTAACGAACATGGATACAACCCACTATGTTCTGGGTACAGCATGCGGCCCCCATCCCTTTCCGGAGATGGTTACTTTTTTCCAGTCTATTATAGGAAAGGAGGTTAGAAAGCAGATACTCAAAGAAGAGGGAAAGCTGCCGGAAAAAGTATTTGCATGCGTAGGCGGAGGCTCAAATGCAATGGGTATATTCAGTGGATTTTTGAATGATCCTGTAGAGCTTGTAGGTGTGGAAGCAGGCGGCAGGGGCCTTGAATCAGGCCAGCATGCATCTCGTTTATGTACAGATGATGCAAGTATAGGAGTTGCGCAGGGGTATAAAACCTTTTTTCTTCAAAATGATGATGGCCAGATGAAGGAAACACACAGTGTTGCAGCAGGGCTTGATTATGTTGGAGTTTCACCGATTCTTTCCCATCTTAAAGAAACAGGCCGTGTAAGGTTCGAAGCAGAAACAGACAGTTCTGTTATAGAAGCGCTTTCTTTAACAATTAAAAGAGAAGGGCTTATACCTGCATTAGAATCCGCACACGCGTTTGCAAGGGCATTTAAAGAGGTACCGGAAATGTCTAAGGATAAGGTTGTACTTATAAATCAATCCGGGCGTGGAGATAAGGATATATTTACTGTTGCGGATGCATTTAAAGATCCGAAATGGGAACAATTTATAATAAAAAAAGCGGAGGAATACAATGGCTAATACAATGGCTAATACAATGCTTAAAAATTATATACAGAATAAATTAAAAGAAAAAGAAATATTATTAATGACTCACATTGTAATGGGATATCCTTCTTTTGAAGAATCTTATAAAACTGTGGAAGCTATGGTTTCTTCCGGTGTGGATATTATGGAACTTCAGATACCCTTTTCCGAACCGATTGCAGACGGTCCTGTTATACTCCGTGCAAACCAGATGTCTCTTGCCGGTGGAACTACCGTAAAAAAATGCATAGATTTCGCAGAAAAAGTGTGTTCGGATTTTGATATTCCTTTTCTTTTTATGAGCTACTATAACATTGTCTTTAAATACGGAGTAAAAAACTTTGCAGATAAAATGGCATCTATTAATATAAAGGGAGCTATAATACCTGATTTACCTCCGGAAGAGGGAAATGATTATATGGATGCCATGAAAAAAAACAGCTTAGTTCCAATATTTATATTTTCTCCGGCAACACCGGATGAACGTATGGAAAAAATATCCGGCCTTGCAAGCGGTTTTATTTATTGTGTTGCAAGAAAGGGAGTAACAGGCCTTAATACTAGCTTTTCCAACAACCTGGATGAGTATTTAGCGAGGTGCAGAAACGCAACAGAACTTCCGCTGGCTTTAGGATTTGGTGTTAGGGCTAAGGAAGATATAGATTTTTTAAAAGGAAGGGTGGATATTGCAGTGGTGGGAACTCAGACAATAAGGGTCCTGGACAAAGAGGGTGTATCCGGAGTTAGGGAATTTATTAAGGAATTGGTATAAGAGGTATTGATTATAAGTAATTAATATTTTTGAAATTGATTCCTAAGCTTGCAGCTAAACTTAACAACTTAATGCCTGATCAATATCTTCAATAAGGTCATCAATGTGCTCTATTCCAACTGATAATCGTACGACTCTGTCTGTTATTCCTATTCGTTTTCTTTCTTCTTCAGACATTTTTCTGTGAGATGTTAGTGCCGGTGAACAAATTGTACTTTCTATTCCACCAAGACTAAGAGCCGGTTCTATAAGTTTTAAGCTTCTTAAAAACTCACATGCTTTTTTTGAATTATCAGCAAGCTCAAATGATACCATTGCGCCAAATCCGTGCATCTGCTCTTTTGCTATCTCATATCCTCTATGTGAAGCTAATCCGGGATAATAAATATTTTCGATTGATTTGTGATTTATGAGAAATTCTGCCAATTTCAAAGCATTATTTGTTTGCCTTTCTACCCGTATGTTCAGTGTTTTCAGGCTTCTCTCAAGAAGTGCGCAAGTTGTTGCATTAAGACTGCCGCCAAAATGATAAGAAGTTGGTTTAATTTGTTCGGTAATGTTTTTATCGGTTAATATAATACCGCAACAAATATCGCTATGGCCGCCCATGTATTTTGTACCGCTATGCATTACTATGTCAATTCCAAGCTCAAGTGGATTCTGGTTTATTGGTGATGCAAAAGTATTGTCAATCATGGTTAAAATGTTATTACTTTTTCCAATTTTCGCCACTTTTATTATATCAATTATACTGAGTAATGGATTTGTTGGGGATTCTATAAATATTAGTTTTGTATTACTTTTTATAGATTTTTCAATTTCATCAGAATCTGTTGGAACAAATGAATAACCAATCCCCAGATTTTCGAATTGAATAGTCACAAAGGAATGGGTCCCCCCATATATTTCATCCTGCAGGATAACATGATCACCCGGTTCCAGAAGTGAAAAAAATGTTGTTGAAATAGCTGCCATTCCGGAACTAAATAAGACACCATCTTCAGCACCTTCAAGAGCACACATTTTTGATACGATTACCTCCTGATTAGGAGTATTAAAATAACGGGGATAGGGCTGCTTACCCGTATCAATATAATGAAAGACCGATGAAGTATAAATGGGTGTATTGATCCCGCCTGTATTAGGATCCATATAAGTTCCACTATGTACGCACATTGTTTCTTTTTTCATTGATATCTCTCTTAAATATTATTTTAAGGTGAGAAAAAATTATAATCTGTAAGAAAATGATAGTCAATAAGAATTAATAATGCTTTTCAAGGTCTTAAATAGTTGTTATATTTTGGCGTCTTGAATAATACCTTTCCAAGAAATGGCTCATATTTAATCTTTTTCAGAGAAATAGAAGACCTGACCATATATTGGGAAAGTGCTTCTTAAGAATGGGGTGCAGCCTGATAAATCAATATTATTAAAACATCGCAAATTGCTTTATTGAAAAATTTGAATTGTTTTCTTTTTAAAAATGCTATAGTTTTAGGGTATGCCGGATTCTCAATTATTAAATTTTCACGAGGGACATATAATATTTAACGAAGGCGATGAGACCAGAGAAATGTATATCATTGTTCAGGGAAAGGTCCAGGTTTTTAAATCTGCAGGAAATCAAAGAAAAATTCTGTTAGCAGAGCTTGAGCCGGGTTCTATGATAGGAGAAATGTCTCTTATAAGCGGCAGGCCAAGGTCTGCTACTGCAATAGCAATCGAAGATGTTAAAGCTAAAGTAGTAACAAAGGCAATATTTGAAAAATCAATTCAAGGGATTCCTCCATGGGCCATCTGTATTGCAAAGGTTCTAATAGAGCGTTTAAGGCGTATCAATATTATAATTAAAAAAGAAATAATTGTTGATGAAATTCATGCTACGGAAGATGATAAGCTTGATTATACAAAGGATTTTACAATTGATTACAACCATGAAGTAAATCCGGGATTTATATATTTAAAAGGATATTTCTTTAAAAGTGATGTTTCAAAGCTAAATGATTTTGTAACAAAATTAATGCGTCAGAAAATAGATAGTATTTCTCTCGATTTCTCACAGGTAATAGATGTAGATAACTATTCAATTAACTTTTTAAGTGATATAACAAACAGGTTAAAAACGGCAAATATCAATTTCTCTATTCATAATGTTCAGCTAATATATACAAAAATCAAAAATAGTACTGTAATCCAGGAAGTAATAAGTACGCTTGTTCCACCCCGGAAAAATATCAGAACAGGTGAATATCTTATACGGCAGAATCAGATAAGCAGTGCGATGTATGTGGTTAAGGAAGGCCTTTTTAAAGTCTCCAGAATTATAGACGGAAACGAAGTATACTTTGCAGAGATTGGTGCCGGGGATGTAATAGGCGAGATGACCCTTTTTGCGGGCGGTAAGAGGTCTGCATCTGTTAAGGCTATGAAACCAGGTATTGTATACGAAATCAAACCTGCAGATATAAAGGATAATATTTTTAAGATCCCCGAGTGGTTTTTGCGGATAATCAAACAGCTTATTAAGCATATCCGCTTATCTGATTCGAAATTTGATAATATTATCAAAAAGAAAAAAGATATATTCCAGGAACTTGATATAGAAATTGACTACATACCGGACAAAAGTAAGTCCGGCATATTCAAATTAAAGGGTAGGTTAACTGCGGCGAATTTAAAAACATTTCAGAAACAAATTACAAAATTATTACAAAGTGGATTCTGTTTTATTGTGCTTGATTTTTCAGATATTGATGAAATTGATAAAAGTTATATACCTGCTTTTAGCAAGCTTTCTAACACTTTAAAAACAAAGGGTGGTAAACTCCACTTTATTAATACAAAAAGAGATGTCGATTCTGTTCTTGATAAAAACCTGGTTTTCAGTGACCATGACATAATAGATAATGACGAAGCGTCACTTCCTGTTCAGGAGGTAGATGAATATAAAGACATATTAACAGGGCTATATAAAGAAAGGTATTTTATTAAATATATTACAGAAGAGCTTGAGCGCTGTAACAGATATAAAAGTATTTTATCCTTAATGATAATAAGTATAGATAATTTTTATGAGGCATCAACAACTTTCGGCCATAAAAGAAATGAATATGTTCTTGAAAAAATGGGTCAGATAATAATTAAGCGTTTTAGAATAATAGATATGGCTTTCTGCAATTACGGTGGTGTATTCAGGATAATCCTTCCGGGTACAAGAATTGATGATACTAAAAAACTCTGCAGGGAACTAAACAAGATTATTAAAAATGCTAAATTCATATACAACGATGAGGAGTTTCATATTACCTGTTCCTTTAGTATAACAGAAAGCTGCAGAGAAGACAATTTAGAGGACTTACTGCATAGGCTGAATACTGCATATCTTAAAGCAAAATCCTCCGGAAATAGTAAGATATTTCTTCAAGTAAAATAATAAGTAAAATAATTCTTGACTAAATGAACTAAACTAACTAAACTATCTAAAAAATAAGTATATTCAAGAGAAAATTAATGAAAAAAGTAAACATCCATGAGGCAAAAACAAGGCTTTCTGCAATACTTACGGAGATAGAAGATGGGGAATCGTATATAATATGCAGAAACGGAAAAGCAATAGCAGATTTAATCCTGCATAAGCAGAAGAAACGTACAAATCCGCATCCTGTCATGAGTAAAATAAAAATAAATTATGATCCTACAGAGGAATTAACATCCGATGAGTGGGGCGAACTATTATGATACTTTTAGATACATGCGCATTGCTCTGGCTTTCAAGTAACAGGGAGCTTCTCAGTTCCAGGACACTGGATATGATAGATAAAACGCCTATAGTCTATGTTTCTGCAATTACAGGATTCGAAATAGGAATAAAATACAGAGCAGGAAAACTTGAACTTCCCTGTACACCCAATGAGTGGTTTGAAAAAATTATAGAGCACCATGACCTTTCTGTAATAAAAGTTGATATTAATATCAATATCAAGGCAACAGAACTACCGTTGATACACAGAGATCCATGTGACAGATTTCTAATTGCTACAGCCTTAATTCATGATTTAACTGTTGTTACTGCAGACAAACGTTTTGAACAGTATGGAATTAAAACAATAAGCTGATATTGTATAATAATGGAAATTTTTTAATATGTTTGAGATTCAATAAATTCTTTTAATATTTCTTTATGCGCATCGCTTACAGCAGAAAACTCCAGTCCGGAATTAAATGTATTTTCTATTTCACAGCAATAAATTACCAATCCTTCACAATTGATGATTTCTGTTTTATTTTCTGTAAACTGTAATGTAATTGAGGCTTTTAGATTTATATTTGGTTCTATCGGAAACTGTGTAGTGAATGATAATCCTGATTTGCTTATATCTTTAACTTTTGCATTTGTAATTTCTTTTTGGTTATGTATTAGAACCATTTGTTTGATTTTTATTCTGGAATATTTTCTTCTGTCGTCATCCATATTAAAAGCCTTTTAATTTTAGATAATGTTTATTAAATTAAATGTATTGTCTTTCAGTTTAAACATTATAACAATTTATTTCAATCATAATATTCCTCTGCCATGGTAAATTTCAGAAGCCCGGTAACATCAAAGTTCGAAGAGAGATTATACTGACGGTAATCCATCGTGTGAAAAAAATCAAAATGCTCTTTTCTTTTATTCAAAAACAATATAAAAAACCTGTTCTTGAAATCGCACCCATCTTATACATTTCCTTGACTCGGGTTATTCGTTTTACTATGATATATTATATATTATTTAATAATCTATTCTGGAGGTAAATATGAATAAAAAAATCTTACTTGCATTTCTGACAATTGTATTAGGTGTTTTTATACTTCTAAGCGGTTGCCAGACTGTTTCCCCTGAACAGGTTTCCAGCAGTTTCGAACTGAAACTTGTTGAAACCTCTGATCTTCACGGGGCAATTTTCCCTTACGATTTTATCAATGACAGTGAATCCGCAACTTCACTGGCACAGATCTCCACTTATGTTAATGAACTCAAGTCTGCGGAGAACCGCGAAGTTATTCTTCTTGATAATGGAGATATACTACAGGGACAACCTGTTGTCTACTATTACAATTTTGAAGATACCGGTGAAGAGCATATCCAGGTTCAGGTCATGAATTATCTGGGTTATGCCGCAGGTACTGTCGGGAACCATGACATAGAAGCAGGCCACCCTGTATATGACCAGCTTGTTAAAGATATGGAATTCCCATGGCTGGCCGCGAATGCAGTGGATGTTAAAACCGGCGAGCCCTATTTCGAACCATACACTGTTATTCAGAAAAACGGGGCCACTATTGTAGTATTGGGCATGATTACACCAGGAATTTCTGTCTGGCTTCCTGAAGATATTTGGGAAGGTATCAGGTTTGATGATATGATCGAAACTGCCCGTAAATGGGTTCCGATTATCATGGAAAAAGAGCAGCCAGATCTCCTTATTGGACTGTTTCATTCAGGCACTGACTTCACCTATGGAGGCGGAACCAGGGAACAAACGAACAACCACAACGCCTCTGTCCTCGTGGCAGAGCTTGTTCCTGGCTTTGACATAATCTTTACCGGTCATGATCATAATGATACAAACACCACGGCTAATGATCCGGATGGCAAAGAAGTTCTTATTCTCGGTGCATTAAATGCTGGCCGTACTGTTGCAGTCGCAACAGTAAATTTTATCTATGATCCTGAAACGGACTCATTTAATAAAGAGATAAGCGGTGAAACCGTGACAATAGAAGGTATTGCCGCAGATACGGTTTTCACGGAAACATTTCAGGATGCTTTTAACTCTGTAAAAGAATATGTTTCAAAACGAATTGGCAATTTCACAAGGACGATCTCCACAAGGGAAGCCATGTTCGGTGATTCCCCATTTGTTGATTTAATCCATAGAATTCAGCTTGAAATTACAGATGCCGATGTTTCCTTTGCTGCACCGCTATCCTTTGATGCAGAGATAAGTGAAGGGGAAATCTACGTGAGAGACATGTTCAATCTCTACAAATATGAAAACCTGCTTTACACAATGGAATTGACAGGAGAGGAGATTAAAGCCTTTCTTGAATTCTCATACGGCGGCTGGATGGATACGATGACAGGGCCGGATGATCATCTTCTTAGTTTCAAGAAGGATGACTCTGGAAATCTGGTATGGAATGACAGATACAATTCATACGATCTTAATACCCGGTACTATAATTATGATTCGGCTGCGGGAATCGATTACATAGTTGATATTTCAAAGCCTGCCGGTGAGCGAATCAATATTGAAGATTTTTCGGACGGCCGGTCATTCAATATGGATGATACATACCTCGTTGCACTTAACTCCTACAGGGGTACCGGGGGAGGATACCACCTGACAAGGGGTGCCGGACTTTCAACAGAAGAAATTTCTGCCAGATTAAAATCTTCAACGATAAAAGACCTGCGCTACTATCTGATGAAGTGGATAGAAGAACAAGGAACAGTAACACCCGAAGCCTTAGGTAACTGGTCTGTGGAACCAACTGAATGGTGGGAAGCTGCAATGAAGCGTGATTATGAGCTGATTTATCCGGAATAAGCAAATCTTATCATAATAGAATAACTGTTTATACTAAAGGGGCTGGAATCATCCCTTTTTTAAAAGCAATAATACGAGTTCTTGTAAACGTTTAAGCGTATCCTTGTAAACGCTTAGGCGTTTACTTTAACTTGTATCTTTGATGTTCCCATGATAATCCCGGACAATTGTATCAGGTTTTAAAAAATAGAGAAAAAACAGTTAAAATTTTCTTTAAATCTAATAAATTTTACAAACTAAGTCAAAAAATTAGCAGAGCTCTTTATAAACAGGCATACTTCTTACTATGAAATGAAAACAGAAAAAAAATGTTTTAAATGATGCTTTTTATTATTACCCTGCATACAATATTATTTGTAATTAAAGCATATAATTTTTTTTTATAGCTAAAAACTGTTTTTTAAAATGAGAGGTAATAATCATATTATAGATGCTCTTTTTTACACCCCTCCATTTGGAATAGAATCTTTTTCTCATGTTCCTTTTTGAATAAACTTTTTCATATGCGCCGAAAAGGCCATTAATGAGTTCTTCCTTTGTCATGTTTTTGGGCTGGAATACAACATCTGTCCTGGTATATTTGGACCAGTTCTTAGTTAGAAGGCGGCCCTCTTTTTCAAAATCGCTGAATACTTTTGTTCCCGGATAGGGCACAAGGATTTGGAAGACCGGGAAATCTATATTATTTTCAAGCACAAATTCTGTTGTTTCTTCAAATACGTCTGTTGTGTCAGTATCCATTCCAAAGATAAAGTTTGCGAAAATGTCTATATTGTAATAATGAAGTTTTTCTATAAACTCTTTATAATTAATCTTAATATTTACGCTTTTATTCATTTCTTTTAATGTTTCTTTGGAAAGGCTTTCAAATCCGATACCGAGATAAAAGCAACCGGATTTGGACATCAATTCCAGTATTTCATCATCTTTGGCAATATTTGCGCTGGCATACCCCCACCAGCAAAGCTTTTTTGATATTAATGCATGAAAAAGTTCCTTTGCTTTGTCGAAGTTTGATGTAATATTTAAATCTACAATTACGGAAAGCTGGTTTTTATTTTTCCATGAATCAATCTCCTTTAAAATATTGCTTACAGGTTTATACCTGTATTTGTTGCCGCTGAACTTTGTAGCCGAGCAGAAACTGCAGTTAAACGGGCACCCTCTTACGGTTTCCAAAACATTTTCAATTTTATATTTATACTTTCTTGCTACTGCGAAATCAGGGATAGGAATATCATCCGGATTTATATAATCCGATTTATAAGACTTCTCTAGTTTTCCGTTCTGCGCATCTTCAAGCACTGTGCCCCAGATATATTCTGCCTCACCCAGAACTATAGAATCACAATGCTGTTTTGTTTCTTCCGGTGCGACAAATGCATGAATGCCGCCTATTATACAGGGAATTTTAAGCGCCCTGCACATATCACCTATCGCATACGCATGGTTCGCAGTCTCCGTACGGCTGGAAACACCGATAAGATCATATCTTTTGAGTTTATTCGCTGTTACTTCTTCAAAGGAACTGTGGATAAAATCTACGCGATGCTGTTTGGGAGTTATGGCCGAAAGTACACAAGGCCATAAAGGCATTGTTGCTCCTCCACCTGTAAGGACCATTTCGTTTCTGGGTTCTATAAGTAAAATGTTCAAACTTTTTTTCATTATTCTGACTAATGTTAATAAAACCAAATGATAGGAGGAATTATAATTTTAAGCAAGTATTTTTGTAATAAAAATTATTTTATAAATTAATTTCTTGACAGCAAATGCTCCTGAAATTAGAGTTTTAATATAAGTAAAAATTAATTTGTGAGGATATTATGAAATTAAATTACAAAGAGATTCCACCTGAGTTTTTAACATCCATACCGGAAGGTATAAAATTCGTTAGAAAGCATGGAAATGATTTCCTGGTTGTAGAAAAACTTTTCTGCCCGAATGAACATAATTTAGTTACAGACACAGTCCATATTCATAATGAGCCGGCCCTTTATTTTCATATTGATATTGGTAAAAGCGGTGGCCTTGTTTTTGTAGATGCGTTTTGGGGCGGGCATTCAAAATTATACAGCTTTATCCCGGACATAAAGTCTTCCGGACCAAATGCAGAAGCACTTTGCCCCAAATGTAAAACAAGCCTGATTGTTAAAGATCAATGTACATATAAAGATTGTGAATCGGATAAAGCTATCCTTTTTTACCTGCCTGGAAAGAAAAATAAAATTTATGTTTGTGCTAAAATCGGTTGCCCTGAACACAGAATGGATATTGTTGATGTTCCAATAAATATTACAGAAGAAATAAGCCATATTAATTATTTCGGGTCTCAGGCAGATGATATTTTAATGGAGATATAAAAAAGAAAATAAATGATTGAACACCAGAGTTTTGTAGAAATTGAATCATCAGAGTGTAAAGGTTGTCGTCTATGCATAGAAGTATGCCCGAAAAGCTGTCTTGTAATTGGTTCTTCCATAAATAAAATAGGATATCAATATGCAAGATTTGAACAAAAAGGATGTACAGCCTGTGCTTTTTGCTTTTATATTTGTCCGGAACCGGGTGCTATAACAGTTTATAAAGAGGATAAATGAAAAAGAATACAAATAAAAATTGGATTTTTATATGCGTTTAATAAAAGGGAATGAAGCTGTAGTTTATGGAGCAATCCTCGGGGGGGCAACTCATTTTTTCGGATATCCTATTACACCTGCAAGTGAAATAACACATGCCGCGGCCATACTATTCGGCCGAACGGGAAGGCATTTCTTACAGGCAGAAAGCGAAGTAAATGTTATAAATATGCTGTTTGGCGCATCTGCAGCAGGGGCCCGTGTTATGACTGCATCTTCCGGCCCTGGTATTTCCTTAATGCAGGAAGGGCTCTCTTATATTGCAGGAGCCGAACTTCCCTGTGTTGTTATTGATGTAGGGCGGGCCGGCCCCGGATTGGGAAATATCTGGCCGGAACAAAGTGATTATAATGCCATTGTAAAAGGCGGCGGGCACGGAAATTACAAAAATTTTGTTTTTGCTCCCAACTCGGCACAGGAAATGTGTGATTTTTCTTACAGAGCATTTGACATTGCGGATAAGTACAGAATAACAGTTTTTATACTGGCAGATGCATATGTAGGACAGATAATGGAACCGGTTAGATTTCCGGAAAAAGTAAAACACAGCAAACGTAAAGATTGGGCTCTGTATGCGGATAAGATGAGCAGGAAGAATTTAATAACATCAATATATATGAGCACAAAACTCCAATCGGACCATAATAAAAAACTTCAGGTAAAATATAACAAAATAAAAGAAGAAGCAGTAGAAATAGAAGAGGTAGAAACAGAAGATGCTGATATTTTGCTTGTAGCCTTTGGAATAAGTGCAAGAATATGTTTTTCAGCAGTTAAAGTTTTACGAAAGCAGGGATATAAAGCAGGGCTTCTCAGGCCAAAAACACTTTTTCCATTTCCGGAATCACGCTTAAATGAACTTGGAAATCAGGTAAAAAGAATAATGGTTGTTGAATTAAATAACGGACAGATGGCGGATGATGTTGAATTGGCAGTAAAAAGCAGGGTTCCGGTATTAAGATATAACTGGATGGGAGGAATGGTTCCTTCCACAAAAGAAATTATAGAACTTGTGAAAAAGAAGATATGAAGAATCCCGGAGCAGAGCTCTGTGGTATCTTCGTTCTCATAAGGCTGCAGCCTGACCACAAGCTTGCATGTAGTCAGGCACCAGTGTTTTATAGCCTTACATCCCCGCAGTAGAACTGCGAGGTGTTTCGGCTGTCAGAATAAAAGGATGAGAGGTGCATAAGTATATGCAAAGAAATCTTCCAGGGATTAAATGCAAAAAACCGGATGCTTTTTATAATGAATATTTTAGGAAACTTAAAGGACAGAATATAACACATTACTGTCCCGGCTGCGGCCATGGTACTGTGCATAAGCTTATTGCAGAAGCTATAGACGATTTTAAGATAAAGGACAGAGTAGTTTTTTGTTCGCCGGTAGGCTGCAGTGTATTTGCTTATTACTATTTCGATTGCGGAAACATACAATGTGCACACGGACGCGCTCCTGCTGTTGCAACTGGAATAAGGCGCACACTGGATAATGCAATTTTAATTTCATATCAAGGTGATGGTGATCTTGCAGGTATAGGCACGGGAGCTATTATTCATTCTGCAAACCGAGGTGAAAATATAACGGTTTTTTTTATAAATAATGCCATATACGGTATGACAGGCGGACAGATGGCTCCTACAACCCTTATAGGACAAAAAACAAAGACTACACCCGAAGGCAGATCAGAAAAAAATGACGGTTATCCAATTGGTATGGCGGAAATAATGAATACTTTAAAAGCACCTGTATACATTGAACGTGTGTCTTTAGGCGATATTTCACGGGTAATGAAAGCAAGAAAGGCCATATGTAAAGCTATTTCTAATCAGGTGGAAAATAAAGGATTCTCATTTGTGGAAATACTTTCTCCGTGCCCTGTAAACTGGAAAATGACAGCATCTGCTTCCAGAGTTTGGCTTATAGAAAAATTAGAACCTGTATTCTCTGTAAAAAAATTCAGGGACGAAACAATTTTAAAACAAACAAAAGCATCACAAATATATGAACATACAAACAAACTTACAGATAAAGAATTATTAAAAACCTTAAATATAAATGTAAAATCAGCAGAAGAAGAAATAAAAGCCCGGGATACGAAAAATATTAAATTTAAGGATCAGTATATTAAAATTGCAGGATTCGGCGGCCAGGGTGTAATGTCTGCCGGTATAATTATGGCAAATTGCGCAATGACAGCCGGACTAAATGCAACATGGCTTCCATCGTATGGTCCGGAAATGCGCGGAGGTACTGCAAATGCAAGTGTAATTGTTTCTAAAAATCCAATCGGTGCGCCGGTTATTGATAATCCGAATGTTTTAATATCAATGAATACTCCTTCTCTTATGCATTTTAAGGATAAAGTAGAAAAAAATGGTTTAATACTTGTTAATTCATCACTTATTAATAAAAAAATTGATATAAAAAATATAAGGGCCTTTTATATTCCGGCAACAGATATTGCCAGAGACCTTGGCTTAATAAATACAGCGAATATAATTATGCTTGGTATTTATATTATGATATCCGAAATTTTTGACATTAATATATTAAAGGAAACAATACCAATAGTAATCAAAAGGAAAAACTTTATTAGTATAAATATTAAGGCGCTTGATACAGGTATAAATTATTTTGAAAATAATATCCGGAATGGAAAATAAAAAAAACAATAAAGAATATATGATTCTTATTATAAATCCCGGTTCAACATCTACAAAACTGGCAGTTTTTAATAATGATAAAGAAAAATGTTCTTATAATATTATGCATGATTTTAAAGCTATTAAAAATAGCAAAAAGATCATAGACCAATTAGATTTTAGAAAAACAACAATTTTGGATTTCTTAAAAAAGAATAATATAGAATTGAAAAATATAAATTGCATAGTTGCAAGAGGGGGCTTGCTTAAACCTGTTAAAAGCGGTGTTTATTATATTAATGACAAAATGCTTTCCGATTTAAAAACCGGAAAATACGGTGAGCATGCAAGCAATCTTGGCGGAATAATAGCGCATTACATTGCCGGATTGGCCAATAAAACATGTAAAGCATATATTGCGGACCCCGTTGTTGTAGACGAGATGAAGGATATTGCCCGTATATCCGGATTACCGGAAATAATGAGAAAAAGCATATTCCATGCCCTTAATCAGAAATCTGCTGCAAAACAAGCATGTATGAAAATTGGAAAAAACTATTATGAAAGTAATTTAATTGTGGCACATTTAGGCGGCGGAATCTCCGTTGCTGCTCATGAAAAAGGATCTGTTATAGATGTAAACAATGCACTGGACGGGGACGGCCCATTTTCACCTGAACGTTCCGGAGGCTTACCTGCCGGACAGCTCATAGCTCTCTGTTACAGCGGAAAATATTCATATTCGGAAATGAAAAAGAAAATTATTGGTAATGGAGGATTGGTTTCTTATATAGGTTCCAATAATTTACAGGAAATAGATGAAAAAATAAAATCCGGCAATAAAGATTATATACAAAAAACTGAGCTGATTCTAAATGCAATGGCCTATCAGATTAGCCAGGAAATTGCAAAGCATAGCGCAACATTTAAAGGTAATATTGATTGTATTGTGCTTACCGGTGGAATGACATTTCATACCAAACTCATAGATTTAATTATAGAACGAATTACTCATATTGCAGGAATAGAAATAATGCCCGGAGAATTTGAAATGATTTCTCTGGCTGAATACGGAATAAATGTGCTAAACGGAAAAGAACACGTAAAGGAATATATTTAAATGAGATTGGATGATATCCTACAGGCTGCAATAAAAGAAAAACAGAGAACAGCAGTTATTCCATTTGCAAACGATCCGAATATAATAAAATGCATAGCAAGTGCCATAGAAAAAAAAATTGCCAACTTCATACTAATTGGGAATAAAAGCGATATAATAAAATTAGCTGATGCACAGGGTGTAAATGTTTCATCTGCCGAATTTATTTTAGAAAAAGAACCGTACGAAGCCTGTAATCATGCAGCAAGGCTTGTTCGTGACAGAGAAGCCCAATTCATGATTAAGGGATTGGTTCAAAGTGCTACTTTTTTATCTGCGATTTTAAATAAGGAAAATAATCTTATACTATCTGGAAAATTAATTAGCTGTGCTGCTGTTTTTGAACTTCCAACTTATCATAAACTTTTTGTTCTGACAGATCCGGGGATAAACATTTCTCCCAACCTTGAAAAGAAAGTTGAGATTATTCGTAATGCAATTAAAATCTCAAGACTAATAGGTGTTGTCCGGCCAAAAATCGCCTGTATTGAAACTATAGAAAAAGTTACAGACAGACTTCCGGGAACAATAGATGCAAAAGCATTGGTTGCAATGAGCAGGAATAATGTATTCGGAGACGTAGAAATGGATGGCCCTGTTGGATTTGATGTTGCAATATCAAAAAAAGCTGCAGGCATAAAAGGTATAAAAAGCAATGTTACAGGAGATCCGGATATACTTATGCTGCCTGGGATATTAAGCGCAAATGTTTTATATAAATCTTTTGTCTGGTGTGCTGAGGGGAGAGTAGCAAGCATTATTGTAGGCGCAAAAGTACCAATTGTTCTTACATCTCGTTCGGATTCGGAAGAAGCAAAACTTTTATCTGTTGCTCTTGCTATTTTATGCATCTAAAAAATGCCTTCTGTTCTTCTACATCATCGCTTGAATCATCATTCATTACATCCGAACATGAAAAGTACAAAACTAAAATTATTAATACTAATATAAGTTTTTTCATTTTTATCTCCTTAATTTTTTAAGTATTTCTTTTTAGTTACATATAATATGGAGAAAAATTGCAGAAAGGCTTTTTTTAAAAAAAAATAAAAAACAACAAAATTTCTAAGGAGCTACGTATTTTTTAAGCATTCCATAATGCTCTGTAAATTCCGGAGGTTCGTTTAATAAAATTTGAAATTCCATATTTAAGAACAGATTCCCTGGAAATTATCTGAATATCAGATTTTGTTCTGGTAATTCCAGTGTAAATTAGTTCACGTGTTATTATAGGCCCGGGCTTATCCGGAAGTATAAGTATGACCTTTTCAAATTCGGAGCCCTGGCTTTTATGAACGGTCATACTGTAAACTGTTTCATGTTCGGGTAGTTTGTAAGGTGATATTTTTCTAAAACTGCCGCCGCCATCTTTAAAAAATGCATAGAGATTATCTTCCGCTTTTTTGTCTTTTCTAATTATACCTATGTCTCCGTTTAAGAGTCCTGTATTATAATCATTTTTTGTGATTAAAACAGGCCGGTTATTGTAAAACCGCCTATAAGGATTAATAAGGCCTTGATTTTTTAATATTTGTTCTATCCAGTTATTTGTAGTTACAACACCGAAAGGGCCTCTGCGTAACGCGCATAAAACACGGAAAGAATCAAAAATATTAAAAGCTTTTTCTATATCCGTTTCTTTTATATAATCCAGATACAAACCAAGCAAATTCTTCTGTAAAATAGTTCTGTACATGGTATTTTTTTCCGGATCTATCCAGCTTATTTCGCTGTTAGAACTTTTTAAAATATTAAATGCCTTTGCAGTATCCCCGCTGTTTACTGCAATGCTAAGTGAGTACAAATTGCCTTTAAACCTGTAATTTTTATTTAAAAGAACAATAGAATCTCTAATATCGGGCTGATTATTATTTTCTGCTTTAATATTGATTTTTAAGAATTTCCCGATATTTCTGTAAAAGGCTTCTGAATATTTGTATTCTGATATGCCTGAGCATATATCTCCTAAAACTGCTCCGGCTTCAACAGATGCAAGCTGGTCCTTATCTCCTAACAGAATAACACGTGTTAAATCCGGTATGGATGAAAGGAGTCTGGAAAGAATAGAGAGGTCTACCATGGATGCTTCATCAATAATAATTACATCCGGAGGCGTATTGTTTTTATCGGATAAATTATTTAGTAAACGGTGTATTGTGTATCCTTCGTCCGGAACAAGGGCTAAAATTTCTTCTGAGTAATTTATTTTCTTTTTAGAATTCTCTATAGCTTCTATTAGGCGTGCTGCAGCTTTACCTGTTGGAGCGCATAGAACAATATTGAGCGGTTTATCCGGACTATGCAGAAGGCCTTTACTGTTTAATTCTATTAAGAGTATCAATATCTTAATTACAGTTGTTGTTTTTCCAGTGCCGGGCCCTCCGGAAATAACAGTGAAATATTTTAATAGAGATGTTAAAGCTGCAACTGCCTGCCAGTCTATCTCGTTTGTTACAGGAAAAAGTCCTTTTAAAACACCTGCAATTTCTTTTTCTGTTTTTTCTGAAAACTTTATATTCTTTTTAATACGTAAGTTTATTCTGTTAATAAGCTCTTTTTCACTACTGTAAAAACGTTCGAAGTACAACCTGTTTTCATCGAGAATTAGAGGTGCAGTTTCTCCCGGCCTGCCTATACATGAAGAACTGTTTAATATTGCTTTTATTTTTTCTATCTGAGGCAGAGTAATTCCGGCAGTATCAATAATACTCCGGATATCTTCATCGGATAAATTATCAAGGTCTAAGCATATATGTCCTTTTTCTGTCCAGCTGCTTATCAATACCATTAAGAAAAAGAATGTTGAGTCCTTATTTTTGCAAAGTCCTGCAATAAATTCTGCAAACCGGATATTCATTTCTGTTATATGCCTGTTTTCTAAAAGTTTATTTAGAATCTCTTTCATTTCAAGAACCTATAAGCAGCTTGTCTAGTTTTTGCATAATTTCTTCATCTGGAAGGTCAAAAAAAACTCCATTGCTGTTGCTGCTGTTTATACCACGGACAAACAGATAATAAATCCCGCCGAAATTAGATTTATATGAATAATCTTTTAAGTTTACAGACAGATACTTATCAAGGGCTAAAGCGTAAAGATAGTATTGAAGAAAATAATATTCTTGCAGAATTGCATTGCTCATGTTTTTTATGTTGTAATCATCTGTAGTTTCACCCAGATAATTTGTTTTCCAGTCTACAATATAGTATTTGTTGTTGTATTTGAGAACTAAATCTATAAATCCTTTTACATAGCCCTCTAATGGATTAAATGAAAGTTCGCTTATCCTGCTTAAAAAACTGCCGGAATTCTCTATATTGCTGTATGCGGATTTTAGAAAAACCTTATTAATATTAGATATTTCTTTAAAGCAGTTAAGAAAATCCTGTTTGTTTACCCGCTTAAGTGGAAATAGAAACTCCATCTCTTTAATAATATTGTCCTTTGTTATGCTGGATAGTCTGATCTGATCTTTTCCAAGTGCTGTATTCAGAACAGTTTCTGTCATAGAAAAAACCGCGGGCAACCAGTTTTCGTCATATCCGGAGTTTATAAGCCCTTGTTTAATTAATTCCTTTTTCTGCTCCTCTGTATTTTTATTAAAATCTATTTCTTCAAAAATGCTGTGAACTAACAGGCCTGTTTTTGCCCCTTTTGGAAAAGTATGTATAGACATATAATCAGAAACTTTATCTTCCATATTATACTTTATGCTGTTGTTATCATAGTCGATTCCAAAACTATATTCCAGTCTGGTTTCATATTTGTTATGTGAAACGTGTGTTAAAGAGGAAAAGCTTGTTATTCTATAGTTATGCGTTTTAATTATTTCTGCAGTTCTTAATTTTAATTTTTCTTCCTGTGTGCTTTCCTGGTTATATATTGTATACGGATGTTCTTCCTGTCTAAGGTATTTTATAGTATTTTCAGATTTTTCTTCCAGATTTTTAATGTTCTTAATAATATCCGGATATTTCATGGTATCTAATTCCGACCATATGTTTTTACCTGATGGAAAGAGCAGATATGAAAGCCCGGAGTTCTCCGTTCCCTTTATTTTACCTGTTATGATATAACAGCTGTTCCTTGCTCTTGTAAGTGCAACATAGGTCAGTCTTATGCTTTCTGAAAGTTCTTCCATTTTAAATATTTTTTCATTGCTGTCTATTTGTTCTGAGCCTAAATCCAGGTATAACTTTCCGCTTTTATCATGAAATATAAATTCATAATTTCTGCTGCTGCGTGCATACCATAGAAAGGGGCAGAAAACTATAGGGTACTGAAGTCCCTTGGCTTTATGAATTGTCACAAGTTTAACCGCGTGCTCATCTGTTTCCAGACGGATTTGATGCTCCATATGTTTTTCTGGTTCTAAAATAGCAGAAGAAAGCCACTCCACAATGCCGTCTATGCATAACTGGTTTTTAACAATAGCATTATGCAGTACTTCAATTAAATGCAGTAAATTAGTTAATCTGCGTTCTCCATTGTTAAAGCGTAAAAGCTTTGAGCGGATAAAATTTTGCGACATCCAGAATGTAATCATTTTTATAAAACTGTTAGAAGACCACAAAACATTGAGTTTATGAAAATCCTCAAACTTCTTTTCCAGGATTTTCGGATCATCTATAAGCTGAAACATTTCATCCCATGTGTTTGCATAGAAATCTGTTGTGAGAGCAGCTATAATTTTCTTTTCATTAATAGGGTCTGCGATTGCAGCTAATATTCTATTTAATTGGACTGCTTCATCGGATTCAAGTAGATTTTCTGTGCTGTATAAGACACCTGGTATACCACTTTTGTTTAATTCTTTCTGCACTTTAATAGCATGCATGTTCGTTCTAACCAGAACAGCAATATCTTCCGGTACAATATTCCTCTGGCCAAGTTTTATATCTTTATCTGTTAGAAGGTGTTTTATTTGATTTACAGTAAATTTAATAGAATCATTAACAGCCTGCTCTTTTGTAATACTTTTCTCATCAGTATTTGAAAGAACAGCAATATTAAGAGAAGAAGCACTTTCTCCCTTATATGTTAATTGCTCAATATTGATGTCCGGAGCGGATTTTACAGTTATAAATTTAATTGTTTCAATTAAAAAGGGATTTTCTCTGTTTGAAAACAATGTATTTACAGCGTTTACAAGATTTTTTTCCGATCTCCAGTTTTTTTCCAGTGTATAAATATTTGCGGAAGTTTTTAATGCTTCTAAGTAGGCATAAATATCTGCGCCTCTAAAGCTGTAAATTGCCTGTTTGGGATCTCCAATAAAAAATAAAATACTGTTGTTAAAAATTTTTTTAAAAATAAAGTACTGTAAAGGATCTGTATCCTGAAACTCATCAATTAAAGCAGCTTTGTATATTTTATTTATGCTGTTAATCAAAAACTTACCCTTACATACTGCACTATAAACATTGGTAAGCAAATCGTCAAAAAACTGAATGTTCTGTTTTTTCTTTCTAAGGTCCAATCTGGTTTTTACATAATCAAAAACTTGCCGTTTAAAATATAGCAGGTTATTATTATACAGATCTTGCAGTTTCTCGTTAGCAGAAAGCAATTCCGAGCATTTGTCAAAGAAAATGTGGGACGGACAATCATATCCCTTTTTAGTAGATTCTCCGATATAGCCGGAAGTAAGTTTCTCGAATTTATTAAAAAGTTTTATATGAATATTATTTGCAGATTCAAAAAAAATAGTTAAATTTTTAAACAATTCATTTTTAATTTTATCTGAGTACTTTGTTTTATTTAATCCGGCAGAATTTAGCAGATTACTAATTTTATACGCCGAATCCTTCCAGATATTCTTAACTTCCATAAAAACATCTATATAATCAGTCTCCGGTTCTTTAACAGGCAAATATTTTATTTCCGGAATAATGGTTAAAAAGGGCCTTGCAATATTAGTTCTTATCAGGTTAAAAAAAGTATCTGAGTTTATTCCCGATTTGTAAATATATTCAATAAATATCTCGGATTCGTTTGATGTAAATATTCTCCAGAAATCGTCAATAATATCTTTTAGCAAAATGTTCTGGTCTGTAATTAGCTCAGTATCAAATAAATTTGAGCTCTCAAAGGCATTTTCCTGTAATACTTTTCTACAAAAACCGTGAATTGTGAAAATAGATGACTCATCAAAATTATTTATTGCATATTCTAAAATCCCGTGGGTTTCCTTGTTTTCCGGATTTAATGATTTAATTGTATCTTTTAATTCATTTCTAATTCTTGCTCTTAATTCTTCTGTTGCCGCTTCTGTAAATGTTACAACAAGAATATTCTCTATTAAGAGCTTTTTTTCCAGCAGCAGTCTTATAAAGAGCTTCGAGATATTGTGAGTCTTTCCTGTTCCTGCACTTGCTTCTATGAGGTTAACACCATCCAAAGTACAGGTTTCAACATTAAAATTAATCATAATTTATTAAAATCTGTGAAAATCCACTTAATCTATATCTAATTATTTCATTTCCTGAGATGTAGTATAACAAAAAAAATCATAATAATCCATATTTAGAATTGCTGTATCCTTGATATTTAACTATAATATTGTAATAATTATATCAAATAGATATATAATAATTTGGAGTATGAATGGAAGAGCTAGAAAGCTTGGATGATGAAAAAATTGGCGACGGCCTCGTAAGAATAGGTGCTATTACAAAAGAACAGGTAGATACTATTATCAAACTTCAGAATGAAGGAGATGAAAGATTATTCGGTGAAATTGCTATGGGGCTTGGATATATTGATGATAAGGCTATTTCCAATTATATGGAGTCAAGAAAGAATAAGTAATTTCACAAAGATAAGAATCCCCGCAGATGATTCTTTATTCTGTGCCTGCGTTTTCTAAAAGGCTGATAATATCAGTATGGCCGAATCTTCTTGCATACTGTATTGGCGAAGAGATATTTTTAAATCCTGAAATATCAGGATTAACATTCACTCTTGCTTCTATAAGCAGTATCACTGCTTCTGTATGTCCTTTAAATGAAGCCGCAATTAGAGCTGTCCATCCGCTATTTTCTTCTCTGTAATCAACATCAGCGCCATTGTCTATCAGGTATTTTGCTATATCTGTATGTCCTTCCTGGCAGGCCCACATTAAAGCACTCCAGCCGAACATGTCCAGCGCGTTTATATCTGCTCCCAGATCATGATACTTAATAATATCTTCCATAATTCCGAGTTTAGCTGATTCTATGAATATTTCATTTGGAATAATTTCTTCATCTTCAGACGGATCAGCAAAACAGGTAAATGACAAAAGTAGAATAATAAACATTATAGATATTTTTTTCATAACAGGCCTCTTGTTTTGCTAATATTTTGATGATATATGGTATAACTTTTATGGACAATAATCTATTGGTATTATAAAAAATTTAAATAATTTATAATTTCGATAAAAACTCTGCATACTGCTTTTTTCATAATAGATACTCTGCTTCCATGTAATATCAATTTATTAGTTTTTGTACTGTTTTTATAGCTTATTCCAATGTAGCAAAGGCCGATTGGTTTTAGAGGAGTATCTCCTGTCGGGCCCGCGATACCTGTTATGCTAACTCCAATACTGGAGTCCAGTTTCCTAAAGATTCCTTCTGCCATTTCTGCCGCGCATTCGGAAGAAACTGCCCCATGGTTAATTAATGTCTCTTTTTTAACATTTAGTAATTTAATCTTTATTTCATTACAGTAAGCAACAATCCCGCCTTTTAAATATGCTGAGCTTCCCGGTATCTGTACTAAATTGGCCATTATGCAGCCGCCGGTAATGGATTCGGCAAATCCTATCGTAAGACCTTTGTCTATTAAGTATTTTCCTATTATAGCTGCTAATGGTATGTTTTCTGTAATAAAAAAACCCGCTTTCTGAACTTCGTTTATAATCCTTTTTCTTAAAATTTCCATGGCCTTCTGGTTGTTCTCTGAAACCTCAGATAGATGAAAATCGAGTTCTATATATCCTTCCGGTTTAACATAAATACCGGATTGGATATCTTTAAATTCTTCTAATATAGGATTGATAATAGCAGCCAGACTGCTTTCACCGCAATTATAAACACGGAATATATTCCATATGATTTTTTGTTTTTTGTTGCATATTCTGTCCAGTTCCTTGTGAATATATCTATTAAAAAGCCATATCAGTTCTTCCGGAGGTCCCGGCAGTAAAAATAAATGAGTATCCGAGCTATTATGATATGTGTATAATGCCGGTGCAGTTCCTTTATCATTTTCATACCACTTTCCGTTCTCGAAAACATAAGACTGCTTCTTATTATTTTCTGTTGGAACGCTGTTAAATGATTTAAATCGATTTTTTATTAATTCCCAGATCTCACTTTTAAATATCAAATTGCTGCCCAGAACTTTAGAAACCGCTTCTTTTGTAATATCATCATGCGTTGGGCCTAAGCCTGCGATTGTAAAAATGATATCTGCTTTATCTAACAGAGGTTTTATAAAATCCTCTATTACTCCGATATCATCCGGTAGTGTTACCCTTGCGTAAGTAGTAATACTAAAGTTAGATAATTCTTTGGAAATATAAACCGCATTTGTATCTATTATTTTTCCTGTAAGATGTTCTGTCCCTAAAGAAATTATTGCTGCTTTCATAGTAACTATTTTTATAGATTTTTTAATACATCTGCAAGGCCTTTTTTAAATGGGGTATAAAAATGAAAACCAAGCTTTCTTATTTTTGTATTATTAAGATGGCAGTTTAACGGCCGTTTTACACTTTTGTCCGGTTCTCTATCCGGATATATGTTTTCTGCATTGATATTCATATTTTCAGCTATTAAAACAGCCATTCCGTATTTTGTAAAAGGTTCCTCAGATGTATAATGATATATACCTTTGCTGTTATTTTTAATTAAAAAGTTAACAGCTTTTGAGACATCTGTTGTTAGGGTGGGATATCTTATAGCGCCATCATTTATTGAAATATTTTTTCCTGAACTGTTTTTAATTTTTGAAAGTAAAGCAGTAACTGCGCTTTCATCCGGATTTGCAGTAGGTCCGTAAAGTATTGGAATACGGATTATGCAGAAACTTCTGCAAGTATTTATAACTAATTTCTCTGATTCTGCTTTTGATTTCCCGTATAAGTTTACAGCTGAGGTTTCAGAATCTTCCTTATAAGGAGGTGCTGTGCCGTTAAAAACATAGTCTGTGGAAATAAAAATCATATGAGTTTTATGAGAATTACAGAGCGGCGCAAGATTTAATGTAACATCAACATTCATTTTCCATGCTTCGTCCGGATTGCTATTCATTACATCGGGCCGTCTTTCTGCTGCTGAGTGAATCAGTATGTCTGGTGAGAAATTAGAAAATGTTTTTTTTACATTATCAAAATCAAATAAATTTACTCTTTTTAAATTATCCGGACGTGAAAATGCCCAGCCCTCAACATCGTAATCTTTAGAAATAGTATTTACTAATTCTCTTCCAAGCAGCCCGCTTGCACCTGTAATCAATATCTTCAACTTATCTTCCTAATACATTTATTCTCCGAATATGAACGCTGAGCATATCTGGAACAGTCCTTGCAAAATAATTCGAAATCCCAATATACGTCTCCGGAAAACATATGAACGTGTCTTTGAGCTGCAGTTACAAGTACATTTTTACTGCTGCAGCTTTTACATCCGTTCATACTGATTTTCTCTTTAAATGGATGTGATTCTATTTTTATCCCTGTGCCTTCGTACCAGTTCTGTGAGCTTTTATAACCCCGTTGCAATGAATCTGGTTTCGATACTGTCAGAAATAAGTTCCATCTGGCGTATTAAACTTTGGGGCAGGAATATCCTGATACCCGTATGATTTATAGGATACTGTAAAATCAAAAAAGATAAAAGCTAATATTAAAGTAAAGCAATTTTTTATCTTTTGCTTAATAATTTTCTTTCAAATATTCTTTAAGCTTCTTTAATGCTTCAGGCATATTAGAACGAGCAAATCCAATTCTGAAATGATTACTTTTATAATCATAAACTTTTGAAGGGAGCAACATTACTCCTTTCTTTTTAATAAGATCAAGGCAAAAATGTTCAATATCAATATTTATTTTTAATTGTGGAAAACAAATCGGGCCTGCTTTTGGCTTATACCATTTAAAAAGTTTAGTGTTAACGGCAAAAAATTCATCCAATAACTTTAAGTTGCTGCTAATGATATCTATATTTCTCTTAAGGATCTTATCTTTTGATTTTAATGCAATTATTGCTGCAATTTCGCTTAGAGCGCTACTGCAAATTGTTGTGTAATCTTTGTATAAAGTAAACTTTTCTAATATGTCAGAGTTTTTTGTTACGAGCCACCCAATTCTTAAACCTGCTAATGCAAAACTTTTTGACATTCCAAATAAAGAAATTGCATTGTCAAATAAGTCACATGCTGATGAGATTTGATTTGTTTTATCATATTCAAGAAATTTGTACATCTCATCTGAAAAGATAATGATATCTTTTTGCCTTGCAATATCAATAATTTCTTTTAAATCTTTCTCTTGTATTATAGCCCCTGTAGGATTATGAGGAAAGTTTATTACAATAAGTTTTGTATTATCTTTAATTAAACTTTTTAAATCATCTATATTAAAAGTCAAACCACTTTGTTCTCTTGGAATCCATTTTGAAACTTCACAACCAAGTGAAATCGCAATCTCATAAAGTGACTGATAGCCTGGAAATGTAGTAACCACATGATCGCCTTTCACAAGAAGGTTATTCATTGATATAAAAATTCCCTCTTCTGGAGAAACTACTAATACATTTTCAGGTTGAATATTGTTATAAAGTTTAGAAATTTCTTCACATAAAAGCGGATGGCCACGTGATTCTGTATAACCAAGTTTGAGATTGTTCCACATTTTTAGCGAATTTTCATCAGCCATTGTTAAGATTTCTTTTAGCTGTAGGGGTTCACAATCAGAACATGAAAGTAGATAAGGTGTAGTAAACTCATATTTAGCGAAGTATCTTTCTAATTTAAATGGTTGGATCTGCATTGCCATAGATTTATATTTCCATAATTATTCTAATTAAATTTTTGGGGCAGGAAAATCCTTACACCAGTATAAACGTATGATTTATAGAATACTATAAAATCAAAAAAAATGGTAGCCAAAAGCGCGGATCCATACTGTAAGTTATTATCCCCCCATGTCAGAATGGTTGTCGTGTCATTTAATGTTTCGTTTTCAATCTGAGGTACCTCAGAGGGACGAAATCGATAGGGTATCAAAGGAGTTTTGACATGAGAAGTTATACAGAAGGATTTAAAAAAGCAATTAGCTCTAAAGGAGTTTTTATGAAATATATTGGCATAGATATACATTCCAACAAATTTATTCTTCTTTAACGGTTAAAAAAAATAGATACAGAAAAGGCCATGACATTTATGCCCAGCAAATTGGTATAGTCGAGCCGGTATTTGTTAATATAACTTATCATAAGAAAATGAATCGTTTTGGTCTTCGCGGTCTGGCAAAAGTCCGTATACAATGGATTCTTTATAATATTGTACATAACATAGAAAAGATAGCTAAATATGGAAACCTTAAGGTTGTTAAATGTTAGCTGAAATGTGTTTATAAAAGATATACATATTTAAATTCAATTCATATTAAAAAAGTTAACTGGAAAAATGCTTAACTATAAATTAAAATTATAACAGGAGGAAGTTCTGATGATTATAGGCGTGCCCAGAGAAATAAAACCTAATGAGAATAGAATAGGATTAACACCGGAAGGTGTACATGAGTTTATAAATGCCGGACATAAAGTATTAATCGAAAAAAAAGCAGGCGGAGGAAGCGGGTTTTCAGATACTGAATTTGAACAGGAAGGCGCGGAACTGGTGAATGCTGCAGTAGACATATATTGTAATTCAGAAATGATAATTAAAGTAAAAGAACCTATTGCGGATGAAATTGAATTATTAAAACCAGGCCAGATAATTTATACTTACCTTCATCTCGCACCGAACAGACCCCTTACTATAGGCCTTATAAATAAAAAGGTTATTGCTATCGCTTATGAAACAATAGAAATAAATGGGAAACTGGTACTGCTTGAGCCGATGAGTGAAGTTGCAGGAAAAATAGCTTCTATTATGGGCGCATTTTTTCTTGGAAAATCATACGGAGGCAAGGGCATACTTGCTGGAGGCGTCGCAGGGATTCATAGCGCTAATTTCCTGATTCTTGGCGGAGGTACTGCCGGATTGAATGCTGCTAAAGTCGCGGCAGGGCTTGGCGCAAGAGTAGTTGTAATGGATATTAATCTTGAACGGATGAGGTATCTGGAGGATGTGCTTCCTAAAAACTGTGAGATGCTTATGTCTAATAAAATAAATATTATTAATGAAATTAAAGTTTCCGATGTAATTATTGGTGCAGTGCTTATACCCGGAGCTAAAACTCCTTCATTAATTACAAGGCAGATGTTAAAATATATAAAAGCAGGTACTGTCCTTGTGGATATTTCCGTAGATCAGGGCGGATGTTTTGAAACTTCTGTGCCTACAACACATGCGGATCCTGTATTTTTAGTAGACGATATACTGCATTACTGCGTATCAAATATGCCGGGTGCTTATCCTCGATCTTCAACATTTGCATTAACAAATGCAACACTTTCGTTCGGACTTAAAATTGCAAACCTGGGCTGGGCAGAGGCATGTAAACAGGATATGGCAATTTACAAAGGGGTGAATATAGCAGATGGGAAAATTACATATAAACCTGTTGCAGAAGCACATGAGCTGGAATATACACCTCTAAAAGAAATTATTTCTTCTTAAAGCGCCCGAATATGCGCTTTGTGGAAATCCTTAGAGCAATAAATATAACAACCCATATTAAAAAGAAAATAAAAATTGAACCATGAAAAAATAAAAAGATTTTTAGCCTTTCTAAAATTAGCAGAATAATAAAGGTACAAATTATATACGTAAATAATCCTGTAATTTTTTTAAATCCGGGGATGTCATCAAAAACTATGCTTTTTCGAATAATAATTAAAGTAAAGAACATGGAGATTATTGGAAGAAAATATACAAATATACTTAAGCTCAAAAGGTTTGTTTTTCTGAATACTGCAAGATATAGAGTTGTAAAAATTATAAATATTCCTGGAATGCAGGAAAGATAAATTATTACAGAATATATGTATTTCCATGGAGAAAGAATTGCTTCATTCTTTTTATGAAGTATTTTTAAAAATAAACTGAAGACAGGCAGAGCTATAAAAAAGATTAATAAATATACCGGGTTTTTATCCAAAATATCAAAGAATTCCTGAAATGTCATAACGGACGTATGTTAGCAGAAAAAGCATATCTAATGCAAATGGATTATTTGATAAGCAATTTGTGATGTTAAAGAAAATTGAGATATAGGCTGCAAAACACGCTACCGATGCAAAACAGAACCAAGCAATATAACGTTTTTCGAGATATTATTATTATGTTCTGATGCAGCGATAGCGTATTTTTCCGCCTAATCCCATTGTTATCATTTTAACACCACAAGTAGCTTAGGGTTTGGAGGACGGAGCACTGAAAGTGCGGATTTATACTGTAAGTTATTATTAATTTTCTCATTTCGTCCGGATTTAAAAGACTGTGCATTGTTTTTTGGATTGACCACAGGGCTAAAAATGTGAGTGAAGATCCGGAGAGAAACGAATCATAATCTCTTAGTTGTCGGCAGTGCTTTTATAATTGATTACTTTTAGTATTTTTTTTGCTGTTGTTTTACAATCCTTATTACTCAATGTAATATCAAATGCTTGATTTAATATATCCTTAACTAAATTAACAAAACTATCATCTTTTCCACAAAATATATTATATGCAGATACAATATCAATTGCTTCTGTTCTATAATTATCTAAATCCTTAATTTCTTTTGCTTTGTCTTTTAGTGGATTCCATTTGGTAAGTATTTGCATTATTCTTTGTATTTTTATTTCTTCCATTTCCGCTCTCTTCCTTATATTCAAAGATCAATTTTGCATAATTTTTTAGGATTCTTTCCGAAATCCATTTTAAAAATAATATAAAACTACTCAAGAAAATACAATCAAATTGTTTAGTAGATTTTTCATCTACTATAATTATAATATCACCTTCACAGACTTTGTGAACTTGAGCGTAAGCGGGCGTGAAATTTATAAATAAGCTTTGCAGGCATCTTCAGTTTAGCTTCATAATTATCTATTTGCGCGTCTTGTATATCAATGATTACTCGCGGAGTTGCTGTGGGGATTCATTATTTCTACCCGGCCGTTTTCTGCGGTAATTGATATTTTGTCAGCGTCAGGGTTGTTAAATAGATAACCGGAGATGGATGTAAGAACTTCTTTTTCATAAACCCGTTCTAGATTTCTTACTCCGAATTTTCTACTGTAACCAGATTCTAATATATAATCTATAAAAGTGGAATCAAAATCAAGTTCAATCCCTCTTTTCCTGAATGCCTTTTTTGAATCTTCAATTATCAGATCTGTTAAGATGCCTCTTGCTGTATCCCTGGATATATAATTAAAAAGAATTACTTCATCTATCCTGTTTACAAATTCCGGCGGGAAGATCTCTGTAAGATTAACATCTATTTTGTCATCTTCTTTCTGAGTAGAAAAACCCAGTTTGGTATTTTTTACTCCGATTGCATTGCTTGTCATTATTATTGTTATATTGGAAAAATAAATCATTTTTCCTCTTGCATCCTGTATCTTTCCTTCGTCAAAAATTTGCAGGAATATTTTTAAAACTTTGGGGTGTGCTTTTTCAACTTCATCTAACAGTAAAAGGGAGGACGGGTTTTCCATAATCGCCGAACTGAATACAGATGCTTCTGAGTAACCGACATATCCTGGCGGGGATCCAATCAGTCTGGAAACGGAATGAGATTCTGAGTATTCGGACATATTAAGTGTAATAAGCTTGTCGAAAGATCCGAATAAAAAATTTGTAATCTGCTTTGCAAGATAGGTTTTTCCAACACCTGTAGGCCCTGCAAAAAAGAATACTCCGTCCGGCTGATGCGGCTTTAAATCGAGTTTCTGTTTTGTCATTAAAATAATTTTAGAGATAATATCGATTATATGATCCTGTCCGTATATTCTCTCCTTTAAGTAGCTTTCCATCTGCAGCAGATGTTTACCTCTGTCTTTTTCCGCGTCCAGGAATTTAATACCTACGAATTCTCCGATTATATTCTTTACGGTTATTTCATCAACAGACTTCTTTCCTTCCAGAGCACATCGGGCGTATGATTTTTCCATTATATCTATTGCTTTATCTGGAAATACCCTGTTTTTGATTTCTTCATCTGATAGTTTTATTATCAGGCTTAGATGCTTTTCATCCATATCAATCTTATAATGTTCTTTCATTTTCGGATTTAATTTTTTTAGAATTTCGAGCGTGGCTTCTTTATTTAGTTCTGATACAGATATTTTATAGAACCTTCTTTCCAGCGCTGTATCTTTCTGGATATACTGTATATATTCTTCTGTTGTTGTTGCGCCAATACACCGCAGTTCACCGCGTGCAAGAGCAGGTTTTAATATATTGGCAGCATCTAATGAATTTCCTTCTGTTTCACCTGCACCGATAATTGTATGGACCTCATCAATAAAAAGAATAATATTTTTGTTTTCTTTTAATTCATCTATTATTCTTTTAAGTTTGGTTTCAAATTCACCCCTGTACTTTGTTCCTGCAACGAGCATTCCCATACTTATTTCGATAATTTCCATTTTCTTAAAAAAAGCAGGAACATTTCCACTCACTATCTTCTGTGCAAGTCCTTCTACTATTGCAGTTTTACCAACTCCTGCCCGTCCGACAATAATCGGGTTATTATTTTTAATTTTAAAAAGAACTTCTAAAATTGATTTAATTTCCTTTTCTCTTCCGAGTATGTCCGGAAGTTTTCCCTGTTTTGCAAGTTTTGTGAGGTTTCTTCCGAATTTTTCCACATAATACTCTTTTTCTTTTTTCTTCTTTTTTATAGAAATATCATTTCCTGCAAATATGTTGCTTTCGGATTTATATGTTGATGTTTTCAGGTCTTTTTCTACAAACTCTTCCTGACTCTTAATTTCCTCCGGATATTCCCTCTCGAGCCTTGCTTTTTCATCTATTGCATTCTTATAGTCTGGATCAATTTTCAAAACCATTTTAAATAATTTATAGGCTTTCCTGTATTTACCCATACTGTCAAATACAAGGCCTGCATTGTAAATTGCATATTTATACACCGGATCTATTTCGTGGGCTTTAGAATAGTAATAAAGAGCGGTAATATAATCATTATCATTATGAAATAGTATGCCCATGCTGTTATATGCGCCTAAGTACTTATTGTCTAATCCAAGCGCTTTATTAAGGTATTCTTTTGCAAGTTTTAAATTATCTCTGTTTTTAGCTATTTTAGAGAGGTTGAAATACGAATATTTGTAATCTTTACATGCTTTTATTGCTCTGTTAAAATACTCTTCTGCTTTATCATCATCTAAATTGTCCAGATAATAAATTCCAAGCTCATTTAATGCAGGGTGATAATTACTTTTTATTCCTATAGCTTTTAGAAACAATTTTTTAGCTTCTTTAATATTATCTGCGTCATTGGGCTGCTTTTCCTTTATAGCAAGTCCGACATTATAAAATGCCCAGTATGCGTCTTTATTTAGACTTATTGCTTTTTCATATGCAGCAATTGCATAATCATAATCTTTCTGGTCAAAGAGTACGTTTCCAAGATCATTCCATGTACTGGATATATCCGGCTTAATCTCAAGTGATAGTCTATAATGTTCTACAGCCTCTTTTAAATTACCTCTTGCTGTTTCAATTTTGGCAATTTTATCATGACTCTGATAATGTGAAGAGTCCTTTTTAATTATACCTGTATATAGTTCTAATGCCCGGTCATAATTATTTTTATAAAAACAATCATTTGCTTCTTTAAAAAGCTTGTCTGTATTTTTTGCCATTGCAGCTCCAAAATATTATTTAATTATAAAAAAAATGATAAGGGTTTTTATATTTTAAATCAATATTTCTGATTAATAATATTAATTTTTTATAAGTACTGTTAAATTAAATAAAAAAATGTTTGAAAAAAATAATAAATTTCATATAATTTACTCAGAATAAATCAAGAAGATAAATATGAAAAAGGTAATTATTTTAACAGTACTGGCCATCCTTGTACTCTCAACTTTTATTGTTACATGCATAGGAACGGATCCAAAGGTTATTGCATGCGAAAAAGCATGTGAAGAAGCAAAAGACAAGTGTTATGAGGCAGCTGGTGATGATTCTGCTGCTAAAATTGCATGTGATGTTGCAGAAAATGAATGTACGGATAAGTGTAACGAATAAAGAGCGATTTCAGCGTAAGATTTTGAGCCGATATGTAATAATCTTATTTTAATCCGGAAATCCTTTTTCGATTTTAAACTGTTAATCTTGAAATAGAAATAAAGAAACTCCGCGGCAGAGCTGCGAGGTATTCTTATGTTTATGGGGTAGCCCGGTACCAAATCTGTAGATTTGTTGCCGGATGCTAGTTTATTGCCTTAATATGACAACCATAGAGCAACTTAGTTGCTATTTGGTTTATAAATAGTAAAGCCTTCAGGCTTTTGCATTACATATCATGGTTTCTTTTAGAAACCATATATCTCCGATATTTTGTGCCCTTTAAAGTGAAGAGCATAGAATAGATGCATTACGGCTTCATAATAAAGAAATCCCGGATGTATGTAAAATGTAAGTGGTTTGGTTTACACAGTGTACAGCGTATATCCCGGGATTTCAAAATTCCATATACTATGGTTCTTTTTGGCTGCTTTCCATATCTATGTCTTCTGCAGGTTTTGTTGACAGTATAATTCCGCGTACATAAATAATCCGTAATTAAAGAAAATTTGTATACTATGTTGACATAAACTATGCTTTATGGTAATTTTCAAATCCTGAAAAGGGCGGTTAGCTCAGTTGGGAGAGCGCCTGGTTTACACCCAGGAGGTCACAGGTTCAAGCCCTGTACCGCCCACAAATAATTGCTTATAATATAAAGGATTAGAAAGCCCTCAATAAAATGAGGGCTTTTTTTATTGAAAAATTTACTTGATTACAACAAAAATACAACAATACTTTAAATATGAGAGGAAAATATGGTTTATTTAAAAGAAAATCTCAAAAAGGAGTGGTATGGTACTTTTGGTATAGAAAAAATGATAAGAGGATTTATAAATCAACTGGAAAAAAAACAAAATGGGAAGCAAAAGAATATGTAGAAGCTTTACTTGAAGAAGTAGAAAAAGGTAGTAAGTACACAAATATAACTTTAAGGGATTATTCTGCTCATTATTTTGTATGGGATGAATGCCCTCATATTAGGCGACTAATTGATGAGGATAAAAGTATTACAAGAAGGCATGCTAAAAATCAAAGAGGATGGCTTGAAAAGTATGTTTATACTGATGAAATAGCTAATATGAAATTTAATAATATTACACGAGCTAATTTGATAGACTTCCGCTCAAGAATTCTTAAAAAAATAGGTGATAAAAGAAATACTGTAAATAAAGTAATGTCTGTTATAAAGACAATATTTAAAGAAGCATTTTTTATAATATAGTCGAAGTTGAAAAAGTTTCACTTATTGAAAAAAGTATTAACTTATTTTATTTAGCTTCACAAATTTCCCATAAAGTTAATTTGTAATTCATGTCATAAAAACCGACAGAGAAAGGTTTCATTTTATTGGCAAAATAACTATTTATGGATTGAAAAAAGATATTTTTGTGTTATTAATTTTATATAAGTGAAATTTTGTTATTACATATAAAGTAGAAATGTTAACATAAAAATTCACTAAAATATAATAAAGGGATATTTAATTATGAAGAAAACAAAAGCTTTTACAATTATTTTAATTATTATTGTTATTTCAATTGGATTATTTTCCGGATGTGTAAATATCGATACGGATCATTTAGCTGCAACAATTAGTGTCGAAAGTATAGATCCAGCGCCAGGTTCAATATTGCCGCCACTTGGAAATGTTGCATTATTTACATTTACCAACATTAGCTGGACAATAGAAAATATGCAGGATGATGATGATATTGTGATTGTTGTATTGTATGGTCTTGATGAGACAATACTGGTCGGATGGGAAATTATAGATAATCCTGCTGTAATTGGCACAACAACAATCAGTGCAAATATGCCTTCATGTAATACTCAAGCATTTAATAATAATGAGCCAAATCAGATTATTCTGGCAGCATGCAATTCTCAAGATTTGATTGATGGTATAATCGGTGTATGTAAAACTGTAGCCACAACAGAAGTTTTTAATTATAACAATTAGCAATTATTATTTGTAAACCTTAAGTCTATAAAAACATTTTGACTGGAATTACTATTAAAAAATCAATAATACTAAATATTATTATTTTATCTAATGCTTTGAATTTTATTGTATTACTATTATTATAATAAGAATGAAACTTGATGTTTTAGATGTTGGTCTAATTGAATATAAAAAATCCCTTGAACTTCAGTATAAGCTACTTAAAGAGCGACAGCAAAATAAAATTAATGACACTATTATATTTGCCCAGCACCCACATGTTTTTACTCTGGGAAAGCGTGCAAAGGATTCCCAGATTAAGGTTTCCGAAGAAAAAGTAAAAGAACTCGGTATTACAATATGCAGGATAAACAGAGGTGGTGAAATTACATACCATGGCCCGGGCCAGATTGTATGTTACATTATTCTGGATATAAATAACCATGGAAGAAGTATTAAGAAAATTGTACATAATTTGGAAGAAGTAAGCATACGCCTTTTAAAGGAAAACTATAATATCAGCAGCTACAGGCATGAAAAACACAGAGGAGTTTGGATTGGAAACAATAAGATAACTGCTCTGGGACTTGAAATAAAAAAAGGTTTTACGATGCATGGTTTTGCTTTTAACATCAATACAGATTTGAAATTTTATGATATTATAATTCCATGCGGTATTAAAGATATGGGTGTGACTTCTCTTAGCAATTTGATGGGAAAAAAGATCGATATGAATACAGTGAAAGACTTATTATTAAAATACTTTTTGGAAGTTTTTATGTATAATACTTATACTATAAAAAAAGAAATAATATGAGCAGAATAAGAAGAATGATAAAAAGAAAAGAATTAATTATTTTTAAAGGTCTTTAAAAAAAGCATATGAAAATAAGATCAAAAATAATAATACTAACAATATCTTCTATCACGGCATTGGTAATAATTTTGTTATTATCATACTGGTCTACAAACAGATCTGCCGATTACAATCAGATTATAGAAGAAGGAAATAATCTTACAACAGAGGCAAATAATGTTTATGGCTTAATAAAAGATCTTGTTTTTGCAGGTTTTGCTCCGGAGATGTACAGATTTGTTAAAGGTTATGTGTATATGCCCAATTTTAATACAATTTATAATAACTGGGTTAGAGACGTTGAGCAGTTTCAATATAATTTTTATAGATTTATGGAATTAGACGAATTGAAAAGGCTGCTAGAAAATAATGAGCTTGAAGATGAGTATAATATTATACTGACTTTAAGTGCAAATGCATTTTTAAAGATAGATTCTTTAAAGGAAAAATTTTCTAAGATTGATGTTTCAGAATTATTAAAATTAGGTGATTACTCATATATTGAATTTATGATTTATGAAAACAACTAGCTAAATGAGTTTTTTGGTGAAATTCAGTCTACATCAATTTATCTTTCTACAAATCTGGATGGATATCTAAAACCTTTTATATTAAGTCTAAAACGTGAAATCCATCAGGCTCAGAGTAATATTTTTATAAGCTTCTGGATCACAACAGGATTGATAGCTTTAATAATGATAATCTTCGTAATTATGATTTTAAAACAATTAAGCACTCAAATAAATATGGTAAATAATTATTTTAAAATTGTGTCAAAAGGCGATTTTTCCAGTCAGCTGATGATAAATACAAAAGATGAGTTTGGTAAATTGTCAGATAACCTTAATAAATTTATTGTTGAATTAAAATCAAGAATTGATGTGTTTCTAAAACTGATGAGTGATATGAATGGTGTCGTTTATACGAACACAGATATGTCCAGTATTTTTAGTTTAATTGTACAATCCGCAATAGGAAATACAATGGCAGACTGTGCAGCAATACTTTTATATGATGATCTTAACAATACTTTGCAAGTAGAACATGTTAAAGGAATAATTCCCTATCCAATATTACGAAAAAGCATATTAGGGAAATCAGGTAATCTTAAAAAAGGTCAGATTATAGAAATACAAGGAACAATTTTCGAGGAAGTTACTAAGAATAAGAAACCATTTTTTATAAGAGGTGGAAAACATTTAATTGATATTACGGATGAGGTAAGTTCCATTATTATTAATCCGCTAATGATTTCAAAAAGAATTTTGGGTGTATTATTTGTTGCATGTATAGAAAAAGAGCATGCTCTTGTCGATCTTGATTATACTCAAATAGCAACTTTTGCAGATTATGCTTCTTTGATTATAGATAATTACATGAAATATATTGAACTAATTGGTAAAAAAGAAGTAGAGTACCAGGCCCTTCAATCACAGATACAACCCCATTTCCTTTTTAATGTGCTTAATGGTTTTGTCGGTTTAAATAGAACGGGAGATAAAAAAGCTCTTGAAAAATCAATACTTGCCCTGCGCAGAATGCTGCGTTATACTCTCGAAAATAGTGAATGGACTACGATAAAAGAGGAATTTAAATTTTTACAGGAATACTGTAATCTCCAGTTAATGAGATTTGATGAGCGGCTGGATATTTCTATTTGTTTTGATAATGAAATATCTGATTTTCCAATTCCGAAATTAATAGTACAACCGTTAGTTGAAAATGCGATTATCCATGGGCTTGAACCATTGGATAAAAAAGGAATATTAAGGGTAAATGCAAAATTCGAAAAAAAGAATGGTGACAATTTCTTGAAAATATTAGTAGAAGATAATGGTGTCGGATTTGAGCAGAAATTGCTTGCAGGAAAAAAACACGTAGGGCTTTCTAATGTTGAAGAACGGTTAAAAATTGCATATAAAGCAGCTGTATTTAATCTTGAAAGTAAAAAAGGCAAGGGAACAAAATCTATAATCTTAATAAACAATAAAGAAGAATAATTGTGAAAGTATTAATTGCTGATGACGAAAAACTTGTACGCTTTACTCTGAAAGATATGCTTAAAGAAATAAATCACCCGATAGAGTTTGTAGGTGAAGCTGTGAATGGCAAAGAAATGATAAAATTAGTAAAGGAAACAAATCCGGATCTGGTATTTGTTGACATTAATATGCCTTTAATCAGCGGGCTTGAAGCAATGAAAATTTTATTGCCGGAATATCCGTCTATAAAGTGGATTATCTTAACAGGATATTCTGAATTTAAATATGCTAAACAGGCAATTAGTCTTGGCGCATCCGAATATCTGTTAAAACCTCCCGGACCGGATGAATTGGAAGAAATAATTAGAAAGATAAGTAATAAAAATAAAGAATCATATTTAATCGAAAATAAAGATTTTGAAAATAAAATAATATCGTTATTTAATCGAACTTCTTCGCTGGAATTCGGAGAATGGGACTTATTTAAAAACTTCTATTATAGTGGAGCAATTTTTATTTTTGATAGTAATATAGGAGAGTCAGAAAGCGCTTTTTATCAGCTGGAAACTTGTAAAAGTTTACGAAAAATTATTTTAGATACATTAAATAAGCATATAAGAATTGCTATTTTAACACTTCCTGGCGGTACTCTTGCCAGTGTTTTGGCTTATGGATCTAAGAAAAATAGGGAATTAGGAAAAAGTATAGTAGAAACATATTTTAGAAGAATTACGACGAACGTATTAAAAAAAGCTAATGAAAATCATAGAATTTCCGCCTTTAGAACAGATGAAAGTAAGTCTTTTGAAGAGCTTAGTATCCAAATGGATCAATTATGTAAAGTAAAACCGCTTAGAACAATACTTGGCATTGGAAGTATATATTCTTATGAAGAACTGCAGAAAGAAAATAATTC
>SDBV01000728.1_pt1 | contig 47578 bp, 36 predicted proteins | sample 2277081 | NCBI WGS metagenome assembly SDBV01 (sample SAMN10402039, study PRJNA504765) | marine sediment metagenome | isolation source: marine sediment core GS10_PC15, 223 cmbsf | place: Arctic Ocean: Southern Knipovich Ridge | collected 2010
CGTCAACGGCGTATCTCGTGGCGTCGTGGAGGTCTATTACCTTGAGCAGCGCCCGCATCTGGACGAAGGCCCGTTCATGACAGAGGAGCGCAGCCTCATCGACAGTCTGGCCCGCACCTTGGGTGAGGCGATCGATCGCAAGCAGGCAGAGGACGAGTCGAGGCGGTTCAACCGCCAAGCCGTGGGCCGCGAAGAACGCATGATCGAACTGAAACGCGAGGTGAACGAGATGGCCCGCAAGGCCGGGGCCGCCCCGCCGTATGACCTCGCCTTTGCCGAGTCCGGTAAGGGAGGCACTGACGATGAGGGATAGATTCCTGCTCTCAGCAAGGGGCAGCCCCGTCGCCTTCCTGGCGGGCACCTTCTGTCTGACCGCAGCGGCGGTGATGTGGCTGGGTTGGTCTTCCTACAGGTCCTTCCGCAGCGTAAGGGTAGAGCGTCAGCGGGACGTAAGGATGGAAGAACTCAGCGGGACTGTCATTCACCTGGACGAGGTACTGACGATGTCGGCCCGCATGGCGGCTGCGACCGGCGACCTGCAATGGGAGCGGCGCTATCGCCAGTTCGAGCCGGAATTGGACGCGGCCATCAAAGAGGCCATTCAACTAGCGCCAGAGGCCCACAGCGGTCGGACGGTTCCGGCCGCAGATGCGGCCAACATCAAGCTCGTGGACATGGAGAACCGCGCCTTCGACCTGGTCGCCCAAGGCCGCGCCGACGACGCCAAAGCAGTCCTGTTCAGCGACGAGTACCAAAGACAGAAGCGTGTTTACGCCGAAGGAATGGCTTCCTTTGATCGGTCCCGGCATCGTTACCTGCGGCTCGCGGAGCTGCGCGGGATTATCATTCACCTGGACGAGGTACTGACGATGTCGGCCCGCATGGCGGCTGCGACCGGCGACCTGCAATGGGAGCAGCGCTATCGGCAGTTCGAGCCGAAATTGGACGCGGCCATTAAAAAGGCCATTCAACTGGCGCCAGAGGCCCACAGCGGCCGGGCGGCCGCAGCCACAGATGCGGCCAACATCAAACTCGTCAAGATGGAGAACCGCGCCTTCGACCTGGTCGCCGTTGGCCGAGCCGACGACGCTAAAGCAGTCCTGTTCAGTGACGAGTACGAAAGGCAGAAGCGTATCTACGCCGATGGGATGGCCAAGTTCGGTGCGGGCCTCTCCCAAGCAATCGGCAGCGCTCTGCAGCGACAGCAGCGCCGTGCCTTCCTGCACATGGCGGCGGGTGGGGTTGTCATCCCGTTCATGGTCCTGGCCTGGATTCTCGTATTCCGGGCCGTACGCAAATGGCGAAGGACGCTGACGGACAACAACCGCCGTCTGGCGAGCCAAGCTGAAGAACTGGCCGAGTTGAACCAGTCTCTGGATTCACAGGTGGCTGAGCGCACCTCGGCCCTGGTCAGTGCCAATAAGAAGCTCGAAATCGAAGTGACTGATCGCAAGCGGGTGGAGGAAGAGTCGCGTCTGGCTCGGGAAGAGGCCGAGGGAGCGAACGTCACACTGATTCAACGGGCCACAGAACTGAGGGCCGCGCGACGGGCGTCCTTGAACCTCGTCGATGATCTGGAGCGGGCCATCGGGCGGGCCAATCAACTGGCCGAGGAGGCCGCCGCCGCCAGCCTAGCCAAGAGCGAGTTCCTGGCCAACATGTCCCACGAGATCCGTACGCCGATGACGGCGATCCTTGGGTACGTGGACCTGATTTGCGAGGACCTCAAATGCTGCGATATATGCCCGGCGAACAAAGACTGCGAGATTCGTGCCGCAAACAAGGAGAATCTCGCGGTAGTCAAGCGGAACGGCCAATACCTGCTCAGCCTGATCGATGACATACTCGACCTGTCGAAGATCGAAGCCGGCAAGATGCTCGTCGAGATCGAGCCGTGCAACCCCGTCTGCCTGATAGCCGATGTCGCCAGCATCATGCGTGTCCGTGCCGACGATCACGGAATATCGCTGTCAGTCGAGCACGCCGGCGAACTGCCCGAAACAATCCAAACCGATGAGGCCAAACTCAGGCAGGCGTTGATGAACCTTGTTGGCAACGCCGTCAAGTTCACCACCCAGGGGGGCGTCCGTATCGCAACACGCTTCCTGCCTGTCTGGCGTCGGGACCAACCCGCCGTCAGTATCCAGGTCATCGACACAGGGATCGGTATCAGCGAGGACGAGCTCGCCAACCTGTATGCCCCCTTCGTCCAGGCCGACGCTTCCGCTACACGCCAATACGGTGGCACGGGGCTGGGCCTGGCGATTACCCATCGGATCGCCAAACTGCTGGGGGGCGACTTGAGCGTGGACAGTACGCCTGGGAAGGGAAGCACCTTCACGCTGACAGTGCCTACTGGCAGCCTCGAAGGAGTGCGAATGCTTACGGATCCGTCCGAGGCGACCCATGGGCGACCAGGGCCCCCTAGCGACGACCGAAGACAAGACGTTGCTGATGTGGCGGGAGTTCGTGTCCTATTGGCCGAAGATGGCCCGGATATTCAGCGCCTGATCAGCGTTGTGCTCCGCAAAGCCGGCGCCGAGGTAGAGATAGCCGAGAATGGCCAGGTCGCCGTCGAGAAAGCCACTGCTGACGCATCAGGATTCGACGTAATCCTCATGGACATGCAGATGCCGCAGATGGACGGATACGATGCCACCAGACTGCTTCGCCGGAAGGGCCTGACGTGCCCCATTATTGCGCTGACCGCCCACGCGATGAGCGGCGATAGGGAGAAATGTCTCGCCGTCGGATGTACGGGCTATTGTCCCAAACCGGTCGACCCCAAACAGCTCATTGGCGCCATTGCCCAGTACGCAGGACGAGGGACCCACAGCATCACCGACGGACAGGGCACCGACGACCAAGCGAAAGCGAACGATCGCAACGATCCGATCCGGTCCGAGTATGCCAACGACCCGGACCTGGCGGACATCCTCGACGAGTTCGTGACAGGCTTAGGCGACACCGTTTCGGCGATGCGAGAGGCGATAGCGAACAACCACCATGAGGAACTGCAAAGATTGGCCCATCAACTCAAGGGCTCAGGCGGCGGGTATGGGTATCCACAGTTAACCGATGCGGCCAAGGTTCTGGAAAATGCCGCAAACGCGAAAGACGCAGAGGCAGCCAAGCTGGCGTTTAGCGAGTTGTGCGCACTGTGCAAAGCGGTCGAGGCCGGGCACCAGGCCCATACTACTGCGAAAGGAACGGGAACATGAAGGTCCTGATAGTTGACGACAGTCCTGAAGCACTGGCTCTGGCCAAGGCACGACTGGCCCATGAGGCCCTTGACGTGGTTACTGCGGACTGTGGGACGAAGGGCCTGGAAATGGCCAGAAGCGAGAAGCCGGACCTGATCCTCCTGAACGTGGACATGCCGGATATGTCAGGCTTTGATGTTTGCCGCACGCTCAAGGCCGACAAGGACCTCTATATGATTCCGGTCATTTTCCTTAGCGGCCTGGATGACGCGAAAGATAAAGTCGAGGGCTTGAACATCGGCGCCGTGGACTATGTGACGAAACCGTTCGACGCGTTCGAACTTCGCGCAAGGGTTCGCGCCGCCCTGCGAACCAAGCACATGCAGGACCTGCTGATCAAGCACGTGCACATTGATCCGTTGACGGCGATGCCGAACCGCCTGGCGCTGATGACACGGCTGGAGCAGGAATGGGCTAGAGTCCAGCGGCATGGTGGATCGCTTTCATTCATCATGGCGGATATCGACCACTTCAAGCTGGTCAACGACACCCATGGCCACCACGTTGGCGACGAGGTTTTGCAGAAGGTGTCGCAGGTCATCACCTTACAATGCCGCGCAATCGATCTGCCGGCGAGATACGGCGGAGACGAATTCGCCGTCATTGTTCCCAACGAAACGGCCCAGGGGGCGATGGTCCTGGCCGAACGCTGTCGTCGAGCCATCGCCGAAGGGCGAGTGAGAATCAAAGACGGTGAGGTTTGGGTCACGGCGAGTTTCGGCATTGCAGAGGCAACGAACGCGCCCTCCGCGGATGCCCTGGTGGAAGCGGCCGACAATGCGCTTTATCAGGCCAAACGCGCCGGCCGAGACCAAGTCGCCGTCGCCAGCAGCACCACCGAAGCAGCGTGCCCGCCCTGAAGAGCGTACCAACCTGCCTGCGACCTTCTATGAGTGAGGACAATCTGTCAACGGCAGGGCTTCCACAAACACAATAGCGCCGCGGCGTTGCTCGCAGACGCCGTCCATCACGCCGCAGGCAAGCAGGGACCCCAGCACCGTCGCCAGCAAGCTCAGCCAGAACTCCGTTGTCTTGTAACCGGGTCTTGTCGAAATCGTCTCGTTCACGTTCAGACTCCTTCCCATGTCTTACACTCCGCTCGCGCTTGCGTGCTTCATAGTTGGAGATTAGGCTGCACCCGCCCTCACAGAGCACGTAGAGGAATACCCATGGCCATGCATTACACTGACTCGCTCGTCGGCCTCGGCCCTGAAATGCTCCAGGGCTTCTTTGAGAGCTGGAAGTCGCCGCCTCCGCTCGAAACGCGCTGGCGGATGATCCGCAACAGCCGACATATCTGGCTGGCCATTGACAAAGCGTCCGGGAAGGTAGTGGGGCTCATCAACGCCATTACCGATGACGCCAATTTCGCCTTCATCCCATTGCTGGAAGTGCTGCCGGAATACCGCTCGAAGGGGATCGGAACACAGCTCGTCCAGAGAATGCTGCGCACGTTGCAGGGCTACCCATGTATCGATCTCACCTGCGACGAGAACGTGCAGCCGTTCTACGAGCGATGTGGCATGCTGCGTTCGCGCGGAATGGTCATCCGGGATTACTCTCGGCGGGGGCCGCAGTAGATCAATGCCGCCTCCCGAACGGCGAAGATCAAACTCCCCTATATCGGTTCCTTCGGTGGCCTTCGTCATCTTCCAAACGCTTCCTTCAGAAGCCTGATGTTCTGGCGGTTCATACTTCCACCACCCCGCCTTCGCCGAGGCTTCGGCGGGCAGGTCGCCGGGATCGCGGCCCTGCTGAGAAAACGGGTCGAAGCCGCCCGGTCCCAACGCCCGGTGCTTCCTCGCGGCGCGATGATAGTGGGCCGTCAGCGCCCGAAGCGCCGACAGCCGGCGCCACGCATCGCGGCCGTGGCCCTCCCAACGCCAACTCAGCACACGATTACCTCGCGCGCTACGACGCAACGCGATGCGTTACCTGGAAACGTCAGTATTGACGGAAACGTGCGTAGATAAAAACTGCCGAGCTAAGTGGTTACAGTTGCGTAAGAAGCGCATCGCCGAAGCTTATCGAAGCAAGAACTAGCAGTTTCCCTGCTAGGCGCTACGGGGAGGTGGTGGTAACATTGATGGCAATCGCCCGCTTCAGGAGGCGACAAGAGCCTATCCGGGGACGCCCGGATCAACTCGGAAGGAGGTGGTGCATATGCGCACCATGAAGTTACTTGTTTTTCTCTGTGCGTTGGCAGCGATGGTCGGCACGGCAAGTGCGGCCGTCATCTTTCAGGAAAACTTCGAAGCCCTGAATGCCAACGCCACATTGCACGGCCAGAATGGCTGGGTTGTTGACCCTGCCTACGGGGTCGACCCGCTGAGCAACAGGAGCAGTTCTCCCGATGAGGCGTGGGTCGTCAGCACGAACCTGACCTACACCAGCCCGGATACCAGCATCGTCATCAGTGGCGGGCAACAGGCCGTTCGGCTCTCCAAGCACTACGATGATCCGCTGAATCCGAACGACCACGTCTCGAAGACCAGCCACAACGCCGCGTATCGCGATCTGGCCGATCTGCCGTCGCCTCGCGACCAGCAGAACACGGTTGTGTATTTCAGTATACTGATCCGTTCCAGCGCCACGATCGGCAATAGCGACAACGCTGCGGTCATAGCGGGAGTTTGGGACAGTAGCGACCGCTGGCGGAAGTCGGCCACGCTCGGCGAGGTATCCTGGAACGATGGCAGCTGGAATCACGGCAAGGGCGGGGCTATCCACAGCTCCAACTCGTGGGTCGAGAATTTCGTGTACGACACCACGGCGAAGGACACCGACGTGCACCTTCTGGTTGGGCGTCTTCGCAAGGAGTGGCAGTGGCACAACGATCCGCTCCTGGACGTTGCTGGCGACGCTGCGTTTTTCACGTTGATGGACGTGTGGATCGACCCGAACGCCGGCGATTCGGCCAGCCCCGACGGGACCAGCAAGTACCAGGATAGCAAGAACATGCAAGGCCATTACATCAGCGAGCTGTTGCTGAATGTTGCGAACGGCATGGACAACGGTGACTACATCGACTTCGACAACCTGACCTTAGGCGACAGTTGGGGCGATGTGATTCCCGAGCCGACGACGATGGTACTGTTGGGCTTCGGTGGTCTGGCGCTGCTACGACGCAGGAAGTAGTAAGTGCTGCTGATAGAGCAGAGAAGTGATTGCACATTCAAACGGGCGTTTCCCGATGTGACGACGACGGGGAACGCCCGATACTTAAGTTCGAGACCATGACCCTCCGGTATGGGCTGCCCTGTTCCGGGCCGATCTAAGGTATCATGGTTCAAAATCATCGCCACGCCCGCAACGCAGTGGCCGACTGACCGGGCCTGCGGGAGATACATATTCTGAAGGAGATCGTTCGATGATGTGTTCCAGATGCGACCGACTTGTCCTTGTCGCGATGGCCTGCATCTTCCTGGCCGGTTCGCCGTGGATTGCAGTTGCCGGCGCCGTTTACGTACCGCCCATCGGCATACCGGCCCCAGGTTTTGGCATAGAAGAGTCACACACCATGTATGCCGGGCAATGGTACGCAGGCGGCGGGTTCACCTACAGGGATGCAGGCAACGGGCCGTACACGCACTACGTGGACAATACCCACCCCAGTGCCACCAACTCGGGCAATCCTTACGGTACTGCAGCTCAGCCCCGACTTGACATATACGACGGGCTCACCAAGACACTGCCGGCCGGCTCGGTCGTAGAAATTCACGGCGGGCCTTACGAATACAGCGGCTGGAAGAAAATTATCGTCCAGGGCACCGCGGCCAACCCCGTTTTCGTTCGCGGGTTCGATCCAGTTAGCAGGGTGCGCACTCAGTCGCCGACGGCTTCGATACACGACCTGCGTATAGACGGGTCTTATCTGATCTTCGAGAACCAGGAGTACTACAACGGCCCCTACATCAGAATCTGGGAGTACTCAGACCACATCGCGATTCGCAACTGCGAGGTCCACAATCCCGTGGACGTCTGGAAGAGCACGGGCTCCGCTATTTCGGCACAGAATTACTGCAACGACATCGTCTTGTATCAGAACAACATTCACCACAATCAGAGGGGCTCGCCAGAAGATCCAGATGATTGCCATGGAGTATCGATTGGCTCGGGAACCTATAACTACTGGCTTCTCGAAAACCACATCCACCATAACAGCGGGGATGCGTTCCAGGCGAGCCACCTTGCCAATCCGGCTCCTCACCATATCTATGTCGGTTGGAACGAATTCCACGACGACCGCGAGAACGGCGTGGATCTCAAGACGATTGACGACGTGGTCATCTCGCAAAACGTCATCTACGGATATGAATCTTCGGCGACCTCTTCCGGCGATGCCGTTGTCATCGGCAGTAACGGATATTCCGAACAATACGGCCCGCTTCGATCCTGGTTCCTGTTCAACAAGATATACGGCTCCCAAACTGGGATTCGTATAGAGGGCGCGGAAGACTGCTGGATCATCGGCAACACGATCTATGATATAGACACCAACGCGATCGCGTTCGACATCGATCCCGATTCCGACAACGTCAACATCATCGGCAACACAATCGCATCGGTTGGCGAAGATGGAATTCATCACCATTGGATGTTTGGTGCGACAAACCTCAGCATCGCCAGCAACATCATCAGCGATGTCGGCAATGACCACATCGAAGTCTCCCTCTCTCTGTTCCCGGCGTTTACTGTCGTCAATAACCTGTTCTACCAGAACGGCAGCAACATCTCGATTGACTGGGGAGATACAAACTACTCTGGCCTGTCGGAAGCGGCGATCAACGCCCTTTTCGGCTGGTCAAACAATGTCATCGGTAATCCACTGTTCGTCGATGCGGCCACTAATAACTACCAGATTCAAAGCGGCTCGGCGGCGATAGATGTCGCACTTGAGACGACTGCCTATGCGACGTTCCAGAGCCTTTATGGCTTTGATATCAGGTTCGATATGGATGGAGTTTCAAGGCCGCAAGGGGGCGGCTGGGATATTGGAGCGTTCGAATTGGTGGCGGCCTCTGTCGTTGGGCGGTGCGTGTTCTACAACAACTCATCCTTCGACGGCAACGACCCGGCCGCTAACGCATCCGACGACGCCGCGATCGCGACCGACAAGACCGCCCTGCTGCCCGGCGGGACGGCCAGCTTCGCCAACTACACGAGCTACTCGCGCGGGATCAACGGCGTAATGGTGGATATCCAGAACGCACCCGGCACGCCGACCGTCGCCGACTTCGCCTTCAGGGTCGGCAACGACAATTCACCGGGCGGCTGGGCGACGGGACCGGCGCCGACAAGCGTAACGGTTCGCACCGGCGCAGGTGCGGGCGGTTCGGATCGCATTACGATCATCTGGGCCGACAACGCAATCGAAAAGCAGTGGCTCGAAGTAACGGTCCTGGCCACGGCGAACACCGGCTTGAGTACCGCAGATACGTTCTACCTCGGCAACGCCATAGGCGAGACGGGCAATTCGCCTTCCGATGCGGAGGTAACCCCCACCGACGAGGTCGCCGTGCGGAACGGCCCGCACACGCTGAGCCAGAATCCCGCGACTGTCACGGACGCCTGCGACTTCAACCGCGACCGGAAGGTCGGCCCGACCGATCAGATCATCTGCCGCAACAACGGAACTTCCGGCCCGACGGCGCTGCAGTTGATAACCGTGCCTTGACGGCCCCCGGCGAGTCGAAGAATCTCTTTGCGGACCTGCAACAATGCCCACGGCCAGCCGGCCGTGGGCTTTTCTCTTGCACATTGGTTCGCTATCGTCGGGCCGTGGGCTTTCTTACGAACTGGTCCGACGTCGAAGCAGGCGATCCCTGCACCTCGCCAATTGCAGAACTTACGTCCTTATGAGCTTGGGGCGTCTCTAAGCGAAAGGCCCCTGCCGGGCCCGGAACATCTGGCGCTCGGCCTTGTGGGGCTTGATGAGGAAAAACCCCAGCGACCCGGCCAGGTGCAGCATACCTGCCAGAAGGAACAGACGCGTTCCGATAGCGGGCAGGTGATATAACCATGCGCCTACGAAGGGCATGACCAAGCCTCGTATCCCTTGCAGCGTCAGGTGGATGCCCATATAAGTCTGGGTCTTGTCGGGAGGTGCGAATCGTGTGTGCCCGATGCTCCAGGCGAGCGAACCGCCCGAGAAGCCCAGTCCCTGAAAGGCAAAGGCGACAAGCACGAGCGACCATGATCCGGTCAGGGCGGCGACGAACAGCGTGCAACGCCCCAGCCCCCACGCCGCAGCGCCCAGCCCGCGAAAACGCGCCACTCCCATGCGATCGAACAGCTTCCCCGCCAGCGGCAGTCCCAGCAAGGCGACACCTAAGGGAACCAGCACCAACGCGTCCGTCCCGGTCATGTAGCTGACCTTCATCACCTTAATGAGCCACAGGACAATCGCCGGCGCGACCATCAGATTTGCTCCCCCCGAGAGCATCTGAAAGAGCATGTACAGCCCAAACGCCCGGTCCTCCCACAAGATGCGGAACCCCGCAAGCAGGTGGAACGGCCTGGCGGCGCCCTTGCGAAGTAGTCGCGGCTCGCGTCGAACGCGGATGCGGCTGTAGGCGTAGGCGCTGGCGAGCATAGCGACTGCGGCGAGAGGGTAAATCAGTCGGTGGGCCTGCGACCATCGGTCCAGCCCAAGCCCCGCCAGTTTGACGGTAACTATGATGACGCCCATCCTTACGATGATCAGCCGGCTCAGCACGCTGCCGCGAACTTGATCAGAGTAGTTACTGTGCCGAATGCTGGATTGAATGCTCAGGATCGCCGCGGCGAGCAAGGCCGGGAGCATCAACAGCAGCACATACGGCCAGACGCTTGCCCGGCTGGCGGGTAAGAAGGCGATCGCCACGAACGCCAACGCCATGCCGATTCTAGCTACGATAAGGGAAGGGATGCGTCGGCGACGTTCAAGGTACTGGGAAATGAACGTTGCGAAGAAGTTTCCTGCCGGCATCCCAGCCAGCAGTACGGGCGCGACCCAGTCCGGGCCCTGGAGGGTTTTGAGGGCGAACAGCTGGGTCAGCCCCGGGAGCATCGCTCCGGTGCCAATAGCGGCAAGGAACTGCCCGATAAGCTCACGGCGAAATGTCGGGCGGGACATCACCGGGATGCCCTCGTACCCTAAAAGCCATCTTGCGGGGACCAGAAGGCGATTCATTCACCACTTTACCTAATACCCACCCTGACGCACCCAGAGGCGTCCTCGCTGGGTTCGCATCTGAACATTAGAACGCCAAGTGCTCTTGGAGTCACTTGTGAGCGCAAAAAAACCCCCAGCCAGCCCTGGCCGGAGGTCGCTGGTCCGCTTTGATGCGAGTATCTATCCGCCAATGCGCGGGTGCGACTCTGTTAGATTGCTGCTGCGGTCATACATCCACACATGATCCCAGTCTTCAACCGCCATTCGCATCTGAAGGTCAGTGATCTGCAACATACGGCGATGGCGCTGCTGCGTCGATTCACTCAAGGTGCACCCACCCAGCGCTAGCGCTAGGGACAACATCAGCAAAACAAATAGGGTCTTCATGGTTCTCCGCCTCACTGGATGCGCCCGGTGGTCTCACCAGGCTATGGGCGTGCTTCCTCACACTATATTCATGCTATTTGGCAACGCCGATCTTGTCAATCCCAAAATGTTCACTGCGGGGGCCCCCAAACAGCTGTTGGACCCCCGCCGTCAGCTCGACGTAGAGGTAATCCAATCCGCCTGCCTGGTGCAGGGCGCGAATCTCGCCATGATATCGCTCGTAAATCTCACTGCGTCGGTTCCGGGACTTTTCATCGCAGAAGTAAGCCCTGCAGCCCAGTGGACGGCGGCTCCGGGCGCTGCATCGCGGGGCGACCTGATACGGGCAGCGACGGGTGAGGATTCGCTGGCCACTTGGAGGGGGCTGGCGCGTCAGATAACCCAGTTCGCCGCAACTGAGGTACAACCTGTGGGCGGTCAGGTCGAACCGGCAGCACGATCCACCACCGAAACATTCGGCCCCCAGTGCGCCGATCTCGGCGTCGGCGCGGGCGTAGATTTCACCTAGAGCGGTGAGGAATTGCTCGTCGCGCCGACACCGTCGCACTGCCTCGTCAAGCGACACCATCTGCACTGAGGCGGTCCTATCGGGTAGCGGCCTTGAGTTTGGTCTGGATCTCATCAAGGTTGTGGGTTCTTCCACGATTGATTCCTCCGCATCGCTCGGCTGCGCTGTTCCAGGCCCGCGAGCTTGTGAGGTTGCCAGGCCAGAACGGCCAGGCGCGACACTGGGCCGGTCGGACCGGATAGACCCTACAAGTTCCTTGCTGGGGCGCGTCGGGCTTGGGGACAAGGAAGATGCAATCTTGGGTTCCTTCTTGCTCGATAAGGGAACACCGCCCGCCGACGGGACGGGCGTACTTTTCCAACATTTGGTCGGGAGCGATTGCGAGATATTCGCTGATGGCGGCGATTTCCTCCTGCGTCACCCAGACATAACCTTCCTCCGGCCCGGCGCAGCACCGCCCGCAGTGGAGGCAGCCAAAGGCCAGCCCATCGGCATACCAGGGCCTGTTTTCGGCGGATGTCTTCATCGACGTTGTCTACGGCGTGCCCGCCGCAGCTATTTGCCGAAGTCTTCGGCGTACCAGGCGTGCATCTCTTCGTCGCTTATGCCGGTGGTCCTGTCCTGCTCGTATTCGGCGTCGACGCGGTCGCGAATACCCAGCAGCCGCGGGTCGTCCTTCGCCAGGTCGGTCTGGTAGTGGTGATCGATCCAGTGCTTGATTCCCGCCGCCCCGGACTTGTCGGTTATCACAACACCGACGGGGCGGTTCAGGACGCGCTGCGTGTCGAAGGCGTTGTAGATCTCCTCGCTCTTGAGCAGCCCGTCGGCGTGGATCCCGGCCCGCGTCGTGTTGAAATCCCGCCCGACCAGCGGGAAGTTGGTCGGGATGGGATAGTCGATCTTGTCGCGGTAGTACTCGGCGATTTCGGTTATGACGGCGTAGTTGACCTTGGGATTGTGCCCGCGCAATTGAGCGGCCTCGATGATCAGGGCCTCAATGGGGGTGTTACCCGTCCGCTCGCCGATGCCCAGAAGAGTTCCGTTGCAGGTTCCACACCCGTACAACCAGGCCGTCACCGCATTGATCAGCACCTTGTGGAAGTCGTTGTGCCCGTGCCATTCCAGCAGCTCGCCCGGGACGCCCGCTTCGCTAATGAGCCCGCGGATAAGCTTGGGGACCGATCGCGGCAGGGCGGCGCGGGCCCATGGGACGCCGTAGCCCATCGTGTCGCACACCCGGATCCTGATGTCGATACCGGATTCGTCCCGCAGCTTCATCAGCTCAATGGCAAAGGGCACAACGAAACCGTAAAAATCCGCCCGCGTGCTGTCCTCGAAGTGGCACCGGACCCGGATTTGCTCGTTCAGTGCGGCGCGGACAACGTCCAGGTACTGCTGCAGGGCCTGCTTGCGTGTCTTCTTCAGCTTCAGGAATATGTGATAATCGCTGCAACTGGTCAGAATCCCCGTCTCTTTCAGTTGCATCTCCTTGACCAGTTTGAAGTCGCTCTTTACCGCCCGGATCCACCCGGTGACGTGGGGGAACTCAAAGCCCTGCTCAAGGCACGCTTCGATGGCCTGGCGATCCTTCTTGGAGTAGACGAAGAACTCACTTGCGCGGATCAACCCCGCCCCGCCGTCGAGCTTGTTTATTAACCTGAAGAGGTCCACGATTTGCTCGACCGTGTAAGGCGGGCGGGCTTGCTGCCCGTCGCGGAACGTCGTGTCGCTGATCCCGATGTTCCTCGCCAGCGACAGCTCCGCCGGCTCAGAGTCAAAGGGGATCTTCGGCACTTCAGTGTAGGGAAACTGCTCCCGGTACAGCTGGGGCTCCTGGACGTCCTGCAACGGATATTTACTCTCTTCGTTCGCCACTGTAATTCACCTCCCCAAATAAGGTTACACCAGGACCCCGGACGGTTGATATCTGCGGTTGTCTCTTGGGGTCTTCTGATGGGTTCTGGTAGCAGCCCGGGTATCGACATCGAACTGACCAGACTTCGTTAGGTCATAGGATTGTACATGATTGCTGCGGGCGTTTCAAATTGATTCCGCCGGGCCTATCTACTGGGGGGCGGGCGAGACGCGGACGATGCTGCCTTTGATTTCCAGCCGGCCCGCCGCGAACAGGCGGATCGCCTCCGGATACGCGATGCATTCGGCCTCGAAGACGCGGGCGGCGAGCGTATCGGGCGTGTCGGATTCGCAGACCGCAGCGGTCCGCTGCACGATGATCGGCCCGGTGTCGTATTCGTTGGTGACGAAGTGCACCGTGCACCCGGAGACCTTGCACCCGGCCGCCAGCACGGCCTCGTGGACGCGGTGACCGTACATCCCCTGTCCGCCGAAGCTCGGTAACAGCGCCGGGTGGATGTTCATCACGCGACCCGCGTAGTGGGGCGGAATTTCCCACAGCGACAGGAACCCCGCCTGCACGATAAGATCGACCTGTGCGGCCTCCAGAAGCTCAGCCAGCTTGCGGGAGTAAGTCTGCGTGTCGGGCATTTGCTTGTACGGGACCAGTTCGACGCGCCACCCGGCGTCGCGGGCCCGGTCGAGGCCCTTGCACGGGCGGGAGGCAATCACGATGGCGACCTCGGCCGCCAGCTCGCCCGCGTCTATGCACCGCCCGATGTTCAGCAGCGTCCGGCCGCCGCCGCTAAGCAACGCCCCCAGACGAAGTTTCTTGGTCTCTTGCTGCTTGGTCATGAGGCGCATTAGAACCAACTGGCGCCGGACGGTCAATCTCCGCGGCCGCGGGCGACTGTTACGGCCCCTCGGCGGCGCGCAGTGCTGCTGCGAATTCGGCGTTGACGGGTAGGGCCAACTCGGCCTGAAATTTCGCCTTCTTCATCCAGGTAACGCGCCCGTCGGCCTGCAGCACGTTTCGCCCTTTCCCTCGATGATTATCCCTGAAGTCGCAGACGATAATCACATCGCCGTCAGGTTCGGATACTGTCGGGGCCAGGTAGAAATAGTCGCACTGGCGCCCGCTGTCCGCCGTGGGAAGCTTCAGCATCTCGGGCAGTTCCTGAGCGGGCAGTGCTCGCAGATCGGGGGGGTACGTGCCGTCGGTGGCGGCCGAGTACTCTACTATTGCGATCCCAAGGCCGTGTAGATTTAACGTACACGCGGCGCGCTTAGCCGACCCCTGTACCTGCGAGAAGGACGGGATCATTATGGCAAGGATCAGTGCCAGTCCCAGAACGATGGTCACGGCCCCGGCGACGATCCCACCGATCGCCAGGCCGACCGACGTGGTTTTCTTCGCCAGGGCGACGATCCCGAGAACGAGCCCCGCCAGGCCCAGCGGGAGCCCCAGACACGGTATGATCCCGCAGACACCCAAGACCAGAGCCGTTATTGCTAATCCAGCGGCCCTCTTGGGCGCTGCCGGTGTCCCGGCCGCGGGGGACAGTGATGGTCCTGCTGGCGGCGTCAATGGGGGGGGTGCTTGTGTCATCTGAGACTCCTTTCCTTGGCTTTATTCAGGTTGAAAGACGCCTCGGGACGCTACAGCGACCCTGCGTTGCATGTTACCAGTCTAAGTCTGGGCAGTTTGGTTGGCAAGGGCTGGGTTATGCACACTGAGGTCAGAGGGGATGGCGATAAATACCCGATAATTACCCTAGTCAGATTTCACGAATCGTGTTAGGATAGTCGAGCTTGTACAGAGATGGACCTGTCTGACTTAATTGCTCAAATCGTCAGGCGTGCTCGTCAGGGACGGTTCAGACGCAGGAGGAGAAAACATGCTCGCTCGCAACGTTGTGCTCACGGTGTTTGTGTGCTCGGTTCTGTTGTGTATCCCGTCGATAGCGAACGCCACGCTTATCATCAGCGCAACTCACGCCGCCGACCCGCTTTCGCCCGGATCAAGCCTCGATGACGTTCGCATGGCGGTGGACCTTTCCGTCATCGGTGGGACGGCGACAATGACGTTCACGAATGTCTCGGTCCCGCCGGAGTTTTCCGCGATCTTCAAGACAATCGTGGTCGACTTGAAGGATGATGATACGGATCAGGCCGTTCTTTGGAGCCCGATTGTCCGCAACGACCTGTCCGACGGCATCTACAGCGTCGGGCCCTTTAACGTGCTACCGGGCTACGAACCGTACATCACCGACGGCGCGTCGATGATCGAACTGAACGCCGTCGACCCCGCGCCTTCCAACGGAATCACGCCTTCGGGCAATAAGCTCGTCGTGGAATTTGCGACCTCGCTGGCCGACGGATCGGATATCTTCGACTACCTCGCCTTCTTTAACGGAGGGGCGGACACGGAGGCCTACTCGCTCGGGTTTCACGCGATCAGCACGGACACGATTGTCAATGACGGGAGCCTTACCGGCGTACCGGAACCTGCCAGTCTGGCGCTTTTGGTATTTGGCGTCCCGATCCTGATCCGCCGCAAGCTCGCAAGCAGATAATCCCGTGGGATAGGCCTTGGCCCTGTCCGGCGCACGGGACTACTTGCCCGTTATCTCACCCATCACGGCGGCATCTCGGGCGCACAGATCCGGATACGCGCTGTTGGACCCCACATCCGGTCGGCGTTTCCAACTTCGGGCACACCGCTGGTACTTTTCGCGAGCGTCGAACACTTCAATCTCGATCGGATTGTCCTTGGTCAACTCGCCGCTGCGCTCCATTCGTGCATAACCGACCCCGAGTAAGTCTTCCAGCTCCGGCAGATAGGTCTCGACGAACTTGGCGGCGCTGTCGAGCTTGTCCGAGACCTTTATGACGGCCTCGGCATCCAGGGGATTCTTCACGCCGGTGTTGCGCAGCGCCTCGAGCTTGACCAGCCCGGCCGATCGCAACTCGAGCAGCTGATCCCAGACCCACGCCGGACCGGCCTGCAACTGGTCACTGGAGAACATCGCCAAGTCGGGATTGACCGGACGAAGGTCCTCCGCCAGCTCCAGCACCTGCTCGTCGCAGTCGGGTAAGTCGCTCAGGTGCACGCTGTGCGGCGCGGCCGGGTCGCGGTTGGGGATGTGGTCCCACGCTTCCTCGGCCGTGTGGACCAGTATGGGCGCCAGCAGCTTGATGAGGGCCACGAGCATCTGGTGGATCACGGTCTGCGAGGCCCGGCGGCGGACCGCGTCGGGCGATTCGCAATAGAGGCGGTCCTTGACGGCCGAAAGGTAAATGCTCGACGCCTGCACCGTGCAGAACTCGTAAATCAACCGCGACGCCCGGTGGAACTCGTAGCGGTCGTAAGCGGCGCCCACGTCGCGAATCAGGCGGTGCAGCTGCATCTTCATCCACCGGTCTATTGAATGCTCCGCCGGCGTCTGGGCGTCTTCGGCGGGATCGAAATCGGCGCAAGTGCCCATGCAGAACCGCAGCGTGTTGCGGATCTTTCGGTAGGCGTCCTCGGCCTGCCCGATCAGTGCGTCCGAGCAGCGGATGTCGTCCTGGTAGTTCTGCGAGGCGACCCATAACCGCAAGATGTCCGCCCCGCGCTTGGTAAGCTGCTGAATCACGTCGATGGTGTTCCCCAGCGACTTAGACATCTTGTACCCCTGCTCGTTGACCACGAACCCGTGCGTCAGTACCGACCTGAACGGCGATTTACCAGTGGCCGCCAGCGCCGGAAGCAGTGACAGCTGGAACCACCCGCGATGCTGGTCCGAACCTTCCAGGTACAGATCGACCGGGATGTCATCGACAAGCCCGGATGTTATCGCTGCGGCGGACCAGCTCGACCCGGATTCAAACCAGACGTCCAGTATGTCCATCCCTACCGTCAGATCGTCGATCCGGAAGGCTTCGGGCGTTTTTACGTCGCCGTCGGCGGCAGGATCATACTCGCCCAGAAGTTGCTTTGGCGAGAAGGTGAACCACGCGTCGGAACCCTCCTCGGCGATGGTCTTAGCCACCGCGCGTACACTGGCAGGCGTAAGCAGCGCCTCTCCGTCGGCGTTGTACAGCGCCGGGATCGGTAACCCCCAGGCCCGCTGGCGGGATATGCACCAGTCGGGGCGGCTTTCGAGCATGCCCATGATGCGGTTTCGGCCCCATTCGGGTATGAACCCTATCCCGCCGTTTTCGGCGCCCTGGGCGCACAGTTGCATTCCCAGATCGCGCAGCGATCGGCCGCCTTCTGCCATGGGGCGGTCGACGGCGATAAACCACTGCTCGGTGGCGCGGAAGATGGTGGGCGTCTTTGACCGCCAGTCGTGCGGGTAGGAGTGCGTGATGGTCTCGGCAAGCACCAGCGTCCCGGCGTCGCGCAGATACTTCACGATCTTATCGTTGGCGTCCCAGACGCTGACGCCCACCAACCAGTCAACAGCGGTGCTGTCGAACGTACCGTCCTCGATGACTGGGCAGTAGACCTCCAGCTCCTGCTTCAGCGCCGTTCCGTAATCCTCCAACCCGTGTCCCGGCGCGGTGTGGACCAGGCCCGTTCCATCCTCGAGTGTGACATAATCCGCCGGTACGACCGGACAGACAACAGACGGCACCAACGGGTGCTCGTAGGTCAGCTTGGCGTCGATCAACTCACGCCCGGTCAGCTTGGCGGTCACCTCGTAGCTTGCGAGCCAGTCGCCCCGCGTCCGGCGGATGGCATTTACGACCGCTTCGATGCGTTCTTCGGCGATAACGAAAGTCGCCGGTCCGTCCGCCGTCTCGGCGTGGACGCAGCAATACTCGAAGTTCGGATGGACGGCGACCGCCCGATTGGCGGGAAGCGTCCAGGGGGTCGTGGTCCAGATCATCAGCCCCAGCGCATCGCCCTGGCGGTGCGGGAGACACTGACCTGCCTCACCAAGCAGCTTGAACGTCACGTAGATACTGAGGTCCTCGCGGTCGTGGTATTCCAGCTCCGCATCGGCCAGTGCGGTGCGGTTGGCGATGGACCAGTGGACTGGCTTGAGCTGCCTGTAGACCACGCCCTGCTCCACCAGCCGTGCGAATACCTCCAGCACTCCCGCCTCGTATTGCGGGGACATCGTGATGTATGGGTTCGCAAACTCGCCCATTACGCCCAGCTGCTGGAACTGCTGCGACTGGATGTTGACAAATCCCTCGGCGTAGGCCTGGCACTTGCGGCGGATCTCCATCGCCGTCATCGTTTCCATCTTCTCGCCGAACTGCTCGACGATCTTCTGCTCGATGGGCTGGCCGTGGCAGTCCCAGCCCGGGATGTACGGCGCGTCGTACCCGGACATCGTCTTGATGCGCACCACGATGTCCTTAAGCACCTTATTAAGCGCCTGGCCCATGTGGATATTTCCGTTGGCGTACGGCGGGCCGTCATGCAGGATGAACCGCGGGGCCCCGTCGCGCAGCTTGCGGATCTGATGGTAGAGCTTCTGGGCTCGCCACTTGGCCTGCATGGCGGGCTCCTTGACCAGGAGTCGACCCCGCATCTCGAAATCGGTTTGGGGCAGGTTCAGTGTATCTTTGTATTTTGTCTTGCTGTCTTTACTCATCATTGACTCCCAGCAGGAGTTGTGAATCTTCAATACAGGGACACAAAAAAACCCGAGGTCATTTTCGCCTCAGGGCCGCCGGATGCACGCGAAAACTCGACATCGGCCCTAAGGCGCGCCTCGTATAATAATCATCGCGATAATAACCCCGCCGCGCACGCCCCCCGCACCTCGCCCGATCGATCCAACCGGCTCGATAGGATTGTCAGCATTGTCCACACGCGTCCGCATCGAAATCTCCCGCAATCATACCCTCAAGGGGTAACTTAAGATCACATCGGATTATATCGGCCGGGAGCCGTGCGTCAATTCAATCAAGTTGCATCTTTTCGCCGAATCAGCTTTGTTGGCGACGGCGTGCCTGTGGGGACCACGCCGGTGGTATCGGTGCCCGGCGCAGTGGGGACATCCCCCAGCCCTGGGCGCCCCAACCTGCCCAGAAGATCGATCCGGCGCCATGCGCCGGACTCGAATCGCAAGGCCATGCTCGACCCCAGCACGATTACGTATACACTGCCCGCCACCCAAGGGCCGATGCTGGTAAGTTGCGGGACTAGATTCACCATGGCGAACCCGCCGCCGATGATGATCGTCCAACTGAGAACCATTGTGATGACCATCGGCCAGAAGGTATCGCCCGCTCCCCGCAGGGCGCCGACGTAGACAATCCCCACGGCGTCAAAGAGCTGAAACACAGCCGCACAGATAAGGATCTTGGCGCCGATCTGGACGATCTGGTCGGCGAATCCCTGCGCCTCCAGGGCCGTCATCGTCCCCGACGGGTAGACTCTCACGAACAACCGTACCATGGGATAGCGAAACACGTAGAACGCCGCCCCGCACAGACCCATGTACACCATGGCGACAAGCAGCGCCGTATGGGCGCGCCTCCTCGCCAGATCGGGCCTTCCGGCGCCGATATACCGCCCGACAAGCGCGGTGGTGGCGATACCTATCCCAAGAGCCGGCATGAACGAAAGGCCCAAGTAGCGCATCGCCGCGACGCTGGCAGTCAGGTGCGCCGCACCGAAGTATGTCCCGACTAATACGCCGGTGAACAGGCTCCAGCAGAGGATGTCGTTACACAGTTGCATCCCAGCCGGCCAACCCACACGCACCAGGTCCTTGCAGTGTCGCAGACGGACCGTCGCCACAAACCGCGTGGCGAAACCCCCATGCATTCGAGCAGAGACGAAGATACCCAGCAGGATCAAGAACTGCGCCACCCAGGCGATGATTGTCCCGATGGCTGCCCCCTTCAGCCCCATCGCCGGAAACCCGAACTTCCCAAAGATCAGTACGTAGTTTGCGATTACATTGACCGTGTTGGCGACTAGCGACGCCGCCAGGACGATCCTTGGGCAGTGGATACCGAAGAAAAACTGCTCCAGCACGCGGGACGAGAGGGGAAAGCACACCGTCAGGATCATGTAACGGAAGTACATTACCTCCAGTCCGAGCACGGCCGGGCCGTGACGCAGCATCCCGAATATCTCGGGTGCGAAAATCGCAAGCGGCGCCATGACGCCCGCCGCCCCCACCGCCAGGAAGATCCCCGCCCATGCGTACCGGCCGGTCTGGCGGAAATTACCTGCGCCGAAGCTCTGGGAGACGTAGGTATTGACCACCGTCAGCAGGCCCAGCATGAAGGACTCCGGGATGAAGGAGAACATCCCCGCTATGAATTGAGCGTTTAACGGTGCGGGCCCGACGCGCGAGACCATCAACCCGTCGACGAACTTGATTACCGTGGCGTTCAGCATGGTCAGCGACGCCGGCCAGCTCATCGCCAGCACCTGGGCGAGCCCGGACCTCGATGTTTGCGTTTCCAGTTCTGTCATCTGCTGCCCTTATCCGCCAAGCGGATCAGACGGGCCCGATGATCGCAGCTTTACGGCCTCGTTGCAATGCGACGGGTCCCCCCCCGGCGACCGTCATTGATTTGCACGGGCAGGTGGGCGTCTGTATAGTTGCTTCTTCGCTTAGGGCGAGGTTCTGGAGAACTTCCTATACGTCGATTCGTCAAAAGAACAGCAGCGGGGTGGTTCGGCGGGTTCGTGTGCGCCGCCGGCGGGAAGGAGGCGGGATCGTTATTGTAGGGCAGCTGTCAGAGGTGATAGGCCAGTTAGGACACATCTTCTTCTACATCGTCCTGCCAATTCTGCTGATGGCGGGGATAGGGTGGTTCCTCCAGAAGAAGTTCTCCCTGGACATGACCACACTGCGGCGGCTGAATTTCCATTTCGTCATCCCCTGTCTGATATACCACTCGATAGTGACGGCGAAGATCAGCGCCGGTCACATTGGCCAGATCGCCGCCTTCGCCGCGGCGATGCTGGTAGGTAACGGACTTATCACGTACCTCGTCGCCCGCCTGCGGGCGGTCAAGTCGGATCAGCGAAACACCATGCTGATGACGACGATGCTGCACAACTCGGGGAACTACGGCCTCCCGCTTCAGGAGCTGGCGTATGGACCGGTGGGACTGTCCCTGCAAGTGTTTTACATGCTCGCACAGAACCTGGCGCATTTTACTATCGGCGTGCTGCTGGCCGCCGGTGGCCAAGGGGTGCGCACCAAGCAAACCCTCATACACATCGCCAAGTTCCCCCCCCTCTACGCCATAGCGGCCGGTCTTGTAACGGTGCTTCTGCGAGGCGCCCTTGGCGAACAGGCCCCATCGGTAGCAGCTAAACTGGAGCCGTTCTGGCGGGTCGTCGTGTTCGTAAGAGGCGCCTTCGTGCCCGTCTCCTTGTGCACGCTTGGCGCCCAGCTTGGGCTTCTGGGCCGCACAGCTAATAAGTATCCGGTCACGGTAAGCGTACTGTTGAGGCTGCTGGTTGCGCCGATGATCGGACTGTGCGTGATCTACGCCCTCGGTTTGCGGGGTATTATGGCGCAGGTTATGCTGGTCGCCAGCTGCACCCCGACGTCCGTCAATTCCATGCTGCTTTGCCTGGAGTTCGACAATCACCCCGACTACGCCGCGCGGGCCGTGTTCTATTCGACTCTGTTTTCGCCGATTACGGTGACGTTGGTGATCTTCCTGGCCCAAGGCAACCTTTTGCCCATGTTCGGCCGATAGGCAGCTACCGAAGGACAGCACAGATGGCCCGAGAAACAACCGTCGGCATCGAAGGCGACTCGTTCCGGATCAACGGCAAGCTTACTTGCACGGGCAAGTCCTATAACGGCATGCGAATCGAAGGTCTGTTGATGAACGCTCGGCTCGTTCAGGGCATATTCGACGACCTGAACGACCAGACCCGCAGGCGATGGGACTACCCCGACGGGCCGTGGGATCCGCAGCGCAATACGGACGAGTTTGTCGCGGCAATGCCCGCCTGGCGGGCGGCAGGATTGCTAAGCTTTACCATCAACCTCCAAGGCGGCAGCCCGTTGGGCTATAGCAAGCACCAGCCGTGGGACAATTCGGCGTTCACAGAAGACGGTGAGCTGCAAGACGCATACATGACAAGGCTCGCGCAGATTTTGGATCAGGCCGACGAACTTGGCATGGCGCCGATCGTGGGCCTCTTCTACTTCGGTCAGGATGAGCGGCTGACCGATGAGCGGGCCGTCCTTGGGGCCACGGACAACGCGATCGGGTGGCTGTTGGAGCGGGGTTACTCGAATGTCCTCATCGAAATTGCCAACGAGGTAAATGTCCCGCGATATGAACACGAGATCCTCATGCCGCGCCGCGTGCACGAGCTTATCGAACGCGTCCGATCCCGTTCCAGCGGCAGGCTGTTGGTCTCGGCGAGCATGGGCGGTGGCGCGATCGCGCCGGCGAATATCGTCGCGGCATCAGACTTCCTTCTTCTGCACGGCAATGACGTGCAGGAGCCTGACCGGATTCGCGAAATGGTCGATCAGTGCCGGGCCCTTCCCAGCTACAGCGGCCAGCCGATCGTCTTCAACGAGGACGACCACTTCGACTTCGAGGCGGCCGACAACAACATGCTGGCGGCCGTATCCAGGCACGCCAGTTGGGGGTACTTCGATTACCGCATGGCCGGCGAAGGATACGACGATGGTTACCAGAGCCTGCCGGTGAACTGGAGTATCAGCTCGGACCGGAAGAAAGGCTTTTTCGGTTTGCTGGCAAGGATCACCGGCGGGACAGCGCCCTGCTAGCTGGTCTTATCCTCGCCCCCTTGACCGCCCCGTCGCCAAACACTACGATGCCTCGGCTTCGAGGTACTCGATGAACATCCGCGCATACAAACTCTCGCAGATCAAGATTGACGACTTCACGCTGGTCGGTTACAGCGTAGCCGGTGAGGAGTCCATCATCATCGTCCCGGAGTTGGACTGCTGCTTCGATATCGGTAAGTGTCCGCGCGAGGCCCTGACCGTCAACCACGTGCTTCTGAGCCACGGACACATGGACCACGTCGCCGGCCTGCCGTACTACTTCGCCCAGCGCGATTTCCAGGGAATAGAAAACGGCGTCGCTGTGGTCCCGGCCGCCCTTGTCGAGCCGATCCATGAGCTGATGCGCGCCTGGGGTAAGGTTGAAGGGCACACCCCGCCGTACGAGTTGGTGGGCCTGGAGGCGAACCGGGACTACGAGATCCGGCGCGGGCTTGTTGTCAGGGCCTTTCCGACGCGCCACGTGGCGGGGTCGCTGGGCTTTGCGGTGATAGATGTCCGACAGAAGCTGAAAGGAAAGTACGCCGGATACACAGGTACGCAGATCGTGCAGTTGAAGAAAGAAGGCGTGGAGGTAACCGACCGAGTGGAGTTTCCGCTGGTGGCGTATCTGGGCGACACCGCCCCCGCGAACTACTGCGACCTTCCGTACGTCGCCGGCGCCAAGGCGCTGCTGTTGGAATGCACGTTCTTCGATCCCGAGCATACGCCCCGGGCGCGGGCGGGCAAGCACCTGCACGTATCCGACTTACCTCAAGTGCTTGAAGGGGTAAACTGCGAGCATATCATCCTGATTCACGTCACCCGCCGGACAAACATGTCCGCCGCTCGCAAGATCCTCCGCAAGACGCTTCCAAAAGACGTGCTGGAGCGGATCACCTTCCTGATGGGGCCGAAGCACATGGAGGAATGAACGTCGAATGATCAATCCCAGAGCAGTTAACGCTTCGCTGTAGCATCCCAGGGGTGGCGCTGCGCCGGTTGGCGCCGGGCATTTGGCGTTTCTCTATTCCACACGTCCGACGCGGATGTCGAGGTCGGCGCGGTTTTCGAGGCGGTCCCTGCGGCCGTCCTTAATCCATAGTATCCGGTCAGACTTATCCAGCATCATATGATCGTGCGTGGCCGTTATCACCGTCACCCCGTGGTTGTCGCACAGTGCCCGCAATATATTGATGATGTCCGCGCCGGTCTGCAGGTCGAGGTTTGCCGTAGGCTCATCGGCGAGCATGATGGTCGGTTCCATCGAAAGCCCCCGAGCGATGGCGACGCGCTGCTGCTGGCCACCGGACAATTCGTCCGGGCGGTGGTGCAACCTGTCGCCCAGCCCAACCTCGGTAAGAACCTCCTCGGCCCGAGCTGTCGAATCGTGTGTGCTCATCCCGGAAAACAGCGGCGGGAGCATTACGTTGCGAAGGGCCGTCAGCGAAGGAATAAGGTTGAACGCCTGGAAGATGTACCCGATGTGGCGGTTGCGGATGTAGGCAAGCTCGTCGGTGCCCTGTTTGGTAAGGTCCACCCCGGATATGGTCACGGTCCCGGACGTCGGGCGGTCCAGCGCGCCGATCATGTTGAACAGCGTGCTCTTACCCGACCCGGACGGGCCCATCACCGAAAGGTACTCGCCGCCAAAGACGTCAAGGTTCATATCTTCGAGGGCGTGGACGTCGGTGCCGCCCATGCGGTAGGTCTTGGTCAGGCCCCTGCATTCGATGATTACGTCTTGCTGTGCCATGTTGTCCGTCCACTCACATTGACGATCTCTAGAAGGGGATCTTGATAACGGCCTTGGCCAGGAAGTTGATTCCCACCGCAAGCACCGTTACAAGTCCCATCCCACAGGTAAAACCCGCCCCGACGACGGGTATGTATTTACGCCAGTTCAGGCCCATCTTCCGCTCGAAATAGAACCGCCCGATACACGCGCCTATGAACTGAAGGGGGATGATGTGGGGCATCATCCACGAATGCAGACCCCGGACTATTCCATAACCGATCATTATCGGCAGGGAGAACAGCCCCAGAACCAAAAACATCGCAAGACCGACGCCAAACCCGGCGGACAGGTACTCCCAGCGGAAGGCGTAGGAGAACGCCGAGTGCCTCCCCAGCGTCGAGGTGTAGATAATGCACCGCGTGGCGGCGTTCAGCTCCCACATCATCTCGGCATACGGGTACTGAGGCCCCGGAATAGGCGCCAGCGTCCAGATGAAGTGAGAGAAAAGCAGCGCGGAGATCAATACGATAGGCACCAGAATGAACTCAGCCTTCCAAAGCGACCAGAATTTTGTGCCCGTCAGCTCCGCCTGTCGGTAAAAGACGGTTCGCCTCCCGAAGTTGGCCAGCGGCGTCGGGACGAACCAGATCTTCACGTCGCCTTGATATCCGGAGAGGATAAAGGCGGTCTCCCTTATAAACGGTATCGTTACCGACTGACCGGCCATACCCTCCAGCCGCGCTGTGACGTAACTGATTATCGGCGTATACAAGAAAGCAAGGAAGAATAACGCAATCGTCCCCCCTCGATGCCAGTCGATCAGCCACCCGCTGATCAGCACGTACGTCAAAGACGTGAAAATGTAGGTCGATATTACCCACCGCGTTTTGATGTCGCCGCGTTCGGATAGTAAATCTTTTTGGGCTTGCAACTCCTCTGGGTTGTCCTGCTGTTTCTTTCGCAGTGCAGCATGCTTCCGTAGGCTGCCGACGGTCTTGGAGATGCCCACCACTGCGATGGCGAAGGAGACACCAAGCCCGAAACTGAAGTAGAAATCCAAGTAGTTGTGGAACAGCGTCAGGATAGTGTCGTCCGAGCTGTGCCAACTTGGCAGGAGCCCGAAGTTGTACATGATCGGGTTGGCGATGATCATGAATACGTACGCCAGGAACCCTCCCAGCATCGCAAAGAAAGGTAAGACCATACCCACCACTAACTGACCGAGATTCAAGCTCAACCCCGTTGCGACGGCGGGCAGAAAGCCGGAGGTCTTTTGTGTCCAGTCAACGAAGGGAATGGGAAGTATCTGGATCGGCTGATCGAGTATAGCCCCAGTGATAATGGGCAAGGCCGTATACAGCACACCGAAGGACATCCCCAAGATGCCCCCGATGCTGAAGACCCGCCACCGCCAGTTTCCCGCCCCTTCTCCATCGCCTCTGGCGGATTCCTCGGTTTGCTGCTCCACCAAGGCGTTGATCCCCTGGGCGCCGACCGGGGCCATGGGGAAGGGCATCTTCTCGATGTCGCTGGCTAGTCGAAACAGCCCGTACGTCAGGATCGTTGTGTTCAACCGCCCCATAAGGGTCTGGAAGAACACCAATCCGATAGCTGGATACCACGCCGGGTGGAACAGGTTCCTCTGGGCCAGGACGTCCGGATCTGTCGGGGCGAACCAGAAGGGCAGATGTTCGACGATGCCCATACCGGTAGCGGCCTGGCTTTGGGCAAAGAACTGACGATACAGCACGCCGGCGAACGGCTGGGCCATTATTGCCCCGGCCATGTAGAACAGCACGTAGATCTCGGCCTTACGCAGGTGCTTCTGTGCCCTGCGGGCTACCTCAATGAACAGTACGATAGTGACCCATTGTGCCGCCGGCCCCAGACCGGACCCGGCGAGCAACTGCATGTAAATCCCGCCCGGGACCATTAAAAGCGCTATGAATAGCGCCCCGACCACCGCAGTCCAGGTAAACCCATCCTCGAACGTCGAGGGCACCTCCATCAGGCTGCGGTACTGATCCAACTCCTTGGCGTATCTATCCTTGCTCACATCGTCTCTCCAACGGCCTGAAGATCGATTTGCTCACGGGGCAGGGCGTCCCATTTCTCCAGCGTCTGTTGGCGGTAGCGATCCATGACCTGCGGGGACAAAGACCGCCAGATCAGCAGTTGCTTTCTCAGCTCGTTTATGAAGACGCGGTTGGATCGCTGCCAGTCGCCCCGTGCGCCGCTGAGGCGGTAAAGCAGAATCCGAATCTCGTCGATCCCCTCGATCTCGCTGGGTTGGGACAGAAGCGCAAAGTTCTGCGTCACGCCCAGATCGAACGGCGCCAGGGCCACCGAAGCGGTAAACCCGAGCATGTCGTTGTCGCGCTGGCGGAATATGTGGCCTTTTATGGTGGCAAAGACGCCTAGTGACGTGTCCGTGTAATTGTCGAAGTGCTCCCTCAGGAAGCTCACCACTCCGGTGATATCGTAGGTGGACACGGTGAACGGGAATATCAGGTCGTACAGGTCGCCGGCGGGCTTGGGGATTTGCCACGACCTCTGGATTCCGGGGTTGGCGCTGCGGGAGGCCTTGGCGGCTGGGTAGATCGTGGAGATCATTACCGTGCACATCACGATCAGGATCGTCACGATCGCGTTCGTTGAGCTGTAGTTCATCGCCGGGACGGACACCCACCCCATCCCCGCAAACCATCCCATCACTCTCGCTACGACCTGGCCCAGCAGGTACCCGCCCATCCCGCCGATGAAAGCGTAGACCGAGGCCTCGGCGAAGAACAAACTCGCCACGTGAGGCGGCGCCAAACCCAGCGAGCTGAACGTGTAGATTTCCCTTTCGCGGTCCGAGATGCTTCCCAGCATGGTCGCAAAGATAATCAGCCCACCCAGCGTGATCGGGATCACCAAATCCCGCCAGCCGCTCGCCGTCGCCAGCGAGGTGAAGATAAGCCTGTAGACACCGCCGGCGTCGCCAACGTAGGTCGGCAGCTCGGAGACCCTGGCGACGCGCTGGGCGAGGTCCTGGATGTCCTCGATGTTGTTGGGATATATGGTTATCGAGCGTATCTGCCCCCCAAGCAACTTGGCCATCCGGGGGCCGATTATGACGTTCATGTGCAAGTTGTAGGTGACGAACTGGGCGCTTTCGATGTCGGGCATTTCGCTGAGGGTTTCGGTGGCCATGGCTTCATCCTGTGTGAAGCTCTCCACCGACCCGCCGCCCGAGGAGCGGTAATCCACCGGAAGCATGCTCGAGCCTTCCAGCATGATGAATCCCGCCAGCCTGTCCGTCACGACGCCGGCATACGTGAACGGATACCCCAGCAGCAGGACCTTCGCCACCCCGATATCGTCTACCGTCAGGTGCAGCTCTTCGCGGACGGCGTCGGTAAGGAATATCCCGTCCGCTTCCAGCAGGTCGATCTGTCCGGCGAGCAGGGCCTTGATCTCGCTCTGGCGGTCAATGTCGCGGCTGTCGAGTCCGATCGCCGCCGCGACCGGTGCGATGTAATCGCCGTTGGCCGATGTCACCAGCCTCTCGAAGTTCACGTCGGTCTTTTCGGCCTCTTTTACATTCGTGGCCGTGGGCGAGATCCAGTATCTGGGCACGACCTGGGCTTCTTTAGTCAGATACCCCCGCAGCCCGTTGAATACCCCCTCGCCGATCGGGTTCCACAGTTGATGCCTCGCCAGAATTCTCGCCGGGCCGGTCAGCGTCTCTTCGTATGTGATTCTGGTGCCCCAGCTCGTACCGAACGACGCGAACGTCAGGATCGTAAATGTCAGCAGCACAACGGTACTGGCGGTCAGCAACGTCCGCAGAGGCCTGCGACGCATGGTGGAGATGCCCATGTGCACAGCCGCCATCATCGTGCTCAAGCGCGATACGTCCGCGCTGTGGACCGTCGCGGCCAGGCCCTGCATCTTCTTGATCTCGGCCTGAAGCTTTCGGGTCATGATGAATATGACAAGGCTGGACAGAACTATGATCCCGAAGGCAAGGAAAATCACGATTGGCGTCGCGGCCAAGCTAAAGGCCGGATTGACAAAATACAGCACGATGAAGGTCGCCACGAAGAAGACGGCGAACCACCCGATCTGGCGGTAGATGTGCGGCGTCCCGATCAGCAGGCGCTCCAGGGAGTAGGCGAAAGGCATCGCCAGTAGAAGCAGCAGTACCACCGCCGTCACCAGGTCCTTAATCACGTTCACCAGTGGGATGTAGGCCCGCCGCGCCATGGCGGCTGAGGCGGCGAGAAACCCGTGCATGGCGTCCGCCGTCACTTGCCGCTGCGCGTCTTCCCGCAAGTCCCGGGCAGTGGAATTGAGGACCTCCAGCGACTCCTGATTGATCCGGTTGTCGCGGAGCATGTCGAGGCGCCCTTCGTTGAGAACTTGCAGGTCGTGGGCAGTAACCGCTGAGGTGACGGGATGCTCCCACTGATCTATCATCGAGACGCCTATACCGACGTAATGTTTCTTGTCGTTGTTCAGCAGGACGGCGCCGGCCTTGTTGAACAGCTTGAATCCCTTGGCGTCGTAAGCCCCGTAAAGTGAGACAATACTGTCGATCTCGCAGATCAGATGCCGGTCGATCCGGAACTTTGCCGTAGACAGCGCCCTCATCGCGATGGACTTAATCGCCGCGCGATCGTACCCGTAACCGACAATGGTCTTGCCCTTGGTTTTGAACAAGTGGATCGACGCACGTGTAAAATCTGCCGCTACTTCCCGTTTCGCCGGGTGGGTCTCGATGTTGATCACGGAGTCGATCATCCCGCGGGAGGGCATGAACTGCTCCCGGCCCGTGACGGGGTCAGTGACGGTCCTCCCCTTGTCGAAGCAGGCAGCGAAGAAGTTGGTCGATTTGTGGCGGGTCAGCGGGGCGGGTGGGACTCCGAACGTCCCGTTCATCCCCGTCTTGACGATCAGCGGCACGGCAAATCCCGGCGCGACCTTCTCGACGCTCATGTCGCGCCAAACGCCGGACGTGCCGTCTCCGCAGGGCAGCACCGCCACGAGGGCATCGGCCACCGGGCGGTCCGCCATCGCGCTGCCACCACCGGCCCGCATAACCGATCCTCCCTTGGCCCTGCCCTTGGACCAGGTGGCGTCGTGGTACTTGGCGTCGGGGCGAATCGAGTTCGTTACGTTCAGGCCTTCGTGATCCGCCAGTGCCTTGATGAACGGCGCTACCTCGCGAAGTTGCGCCAACATGACATCGACGTCCAGTTGCTCAACGGTATCGAAGGGGTGCCCCTGGCGCCCCTGGCGGTCCAACGCCGTCATCACAGAAACGTTGAAAACCGAAAAGATCCTGGCGATGGCCCCGCTGTCGACAAACCGCCGCGGTGAGAAGTGGTGCATCTCGTAGAGACCCGACAACGGACGAGGATCGAAGTGAGGGCTTGTCCGAACCGCCGGGCTGCGGGCAAGAAGCTTTGAGTATGCCGACTCCAGGACCAGACGGTTCAGCCTCTGGACCTCTTCCTGTGACAGCTTATCCCGCTCAAGCGCCAGAAGGCCTCTGTCCTGAGAGGAAATCTGCATCCAGGTGAAATCCTCGCCTCTCCAGAAGTCCCGGCGTTTCAGGATGGTGCTTATGGCCTTGATGATTCTCGACTTGTCGCTTTCACGCAGATCGGCGGGATTGGCTGCGGCGCGCTGGATGATTTGTTGGACCCGTTCGTCCAACGCAGACCACACCCGTGCGCCTATGTTGGTCGGACCCTTTGTACTGTCCTTGAGGATAGCTTTGCACAGCGCTGCGAAATCCTGAACGTCTTGCGCCGTCAGCAGCAACACCCCATTCAATTGCGCGTGGACCTTCTGCATTGTGCTGTAGATGCCCGTGTAGTTCCCCGATTTATCCTGGTCCAGGGTGATGGCTGAATCGTCGCCGTGAATGAAGGTCCACCGCTTGCGTGCGTCGCCTAGATTGAAGCTGATATGCAGTGCGATGTAGCGATTCGAAAACCCTAGTGCCTCTCGCAGACGCATCCCCGTCTCGATTTCCTCAAGTTCTTGAGTGATCTGGTCCAGACGCCGCCGGCTCAAGTCGCGCATGTGTTCCGCCAGGCGAACCAAGTTCTTATATACACCTTCCCATTCCTTGCGTTTGGCCGCCCGCGCCTTGGTAGTCTTGACCGCCTCAATTTCGCTTTCGATCTGATCGAGCGTCTTGCGCTCGTGGATGTGTCTTTCAACGCGGTTCCAGTCCATCTCCTCCTTGGCCAGACCTCCCTCATTCGGCCCCCCGATCAGCCGGTCGATCCCCTCGATTTGCTCGGACAGATCCTTGATCTGGTCCTCCAGTTGGGCAATCTCGGCCGGATCGGGTGATTCGCTCTCTTGCTCGGCGTCGCGCTTGGCGACGGCCCGTTTGCGACGTCCCTGTATTGCGGTCCGTTTGAGACGAAGCAGGTGCAGATCATCGAGCACTGTCCCGTCGAAGTTGCGAACCTCGGAACGAAGCAGCAGCATGGCCTGTTGGTGATACGGGACGCTCCTGGCTTCGTCGCAGAACAGATCCGGCGTGGAGACGACCTTGCGGATGTCCTTGTAAAACTCTCGCTCCTCCAGAAGCATTTCGCGCAGATCTTCCAGCGTCTCGGGCCCTATGGTCTTCCAATTCCGCATCAGTGCTCCGTAAAAAGCACGGGCGCCGAAGTGGTTTCGGGTCTGTGCGTCAAGGAAGCATATGGCGATATCGCGCCGCGGTCGGTTGTGCATCAGATACTCAGCTATCTGCAGCAGCCCCGCGCAGTTGGCTGCGTCGCGCGCGCCGCGAGAAAGCTCCGGGACCTCCGAGAGGGAATCGATCGGCGCAGCAAGGACGATCACCTGTTCGGGCCTGTCCTGGGTGAACCTCGGCGCCGTGCCCCGCAATATCGCCACGACGTTGCGGCCGCGCTTCTCGGTCCATTTGCAGGCGGCTTTTATCGTCACCGGCCCGCTGTAGTTGCGAATATCCAGTGTCTCGGCCAGCTGCTGCGTTACGTAGAACCGCGGAAGGTTCGCCGGAATGTTGATGTGATGGTACGGGTTGACGGGCGGGCCGTTCGGGTCGTACGCCTGTTCAATGAAGACAACCGCTGCGGCGCCGAGGGCGAAGGCGTCCAGCCAGTTCTTGTCGCAGTCGTAATCCAGAAAGACAATCTTCCCCTTCACCGGCTCGGCGGTGTACTGGGACATCTGTCCCGCCTTGGCGTAGACGACCTGTCCGGTAAGCCCCTCGGCGGGCGTCACCGACCCCTGGAATATGTTGGGTCTGCAGGCGTAGAACCCGTCCTGACGCTGGTACGAGACACCGTCGATAATCAGTTCGCAGGCGGTGGTCTCGTACTGGACCACTCCGAAGGTCTGAACGAACAGGGCGGCGTCCGGGTCGGATTCTGCAAAGCCGATCTTCCGCAGCCGCTTTTCGATGTACTTGCTCGCACTGTAGCTGCCCGGGACATCGCCTGCGGTCTGCAGTTGCGACCCGAAACCCGCCAGGCGATGCGGGTGCCGTGTCAGACCCCCCAGGTCGGCCTTGAAGAGATCTTCCTTGATTACCTCAGCCCCCTTCACGGCGCCGCCGAAGGCGCAACAGGCCGCTAAAACAATTATTGTCGGTCCAAGGCGCACCCTATTCATTTTCCTTGCCTCCGATTGCCCCGGTCTCGACCGTCACTTCCGACCGCTGTACCAGCCGCTCAACCATCCCGTCACGTATCCACATGATCCGGTCGGCTATGTTGATAAGACGATGGTCGTGTGTCGCGCAGATGACAGTGACGCCTCGCTCTTGGTTGAGCCGCTGCAATATCCCGTGGATCTCCGCCCCGGTTTTAAGGTCCAGGTTGCCGGTGGGTTCGTCGGACAGCAGGACGCTGGGCCGGTTGGCCATGGAACGTGCGATAGCGGTTCGCTGCTGCTGGCCGCCGGACATCTCGATTGGCTTGTGGAACCACCGGTCCTTCAGCCCCACCAGATCCAGCAGACCCATACCCCGGTCGCGGGCCTCGTCGTCGCTGACTCCCGCAAACACCATCGGCACCGTAATGTTCTCAAGGGCCGTCATGTACTGGATCAAGTTGTAGGTCTGGAAGATGTATCCGATCTTACGGCACCGCAGAAACGCAAGCTCGACGGCGTTCAGTTGCGCCACGTCCACCTCGTCTATAAACACCCGTCCGGAGGTCGGCGAGTCCAATCCGCCAACCATGTTGAAGAAAGTGCTCTTACCAGACCCGGACGGCCCGAGCACGCAGAGGAATTCTCCCTGGTAGATCTCCACGTCGATCCCGCGCAGGGCCTCGGTTACGATGTGACCCATCTGGTACGACTTTTTCAGGTGCAGCGTACGAATGATGATCGCTCGCTCGTGTGAGTCCGAGCGTTTGGGTCCGGGGGTGGTATCTGTCTTTTCGCTCATGATCGCTCGCTATTCAATACGCATTGCTTCCATCGGCGCAAGTTTGGCCGCTGCGCGGGCAGGATAGAGCGCCGCCATGGTCGATACGACTACCCCCACGGCAAGCGACAGCAGCGCCGCCTGCAGTAAGCTGGAGACCGGAAAATGCCCGAACGCCAACGTCCCGTACTTGGTCCACGACCGCAACACCCCCAACAGCAGGCCCAGCAGCGTCCCGACGATCCCGCCGGAGATCCCTTGAATGATCGATTCGAGAATGAAGTTCGTCTGGATAAACCCGTCGGTCGCACCCAGACACTTCATGGTGGCGATTTCGCGGAACCGCTCCGTGACGCTCATCAACATGGCGTTGGCGATACCGACCACGCAGACAATAAAGCTGACCACGATCAGCCATTTGGTTCGCCCGCTGAAACCGAACAGCCCCGAGGCGGTCGAACGATCCGTCAGGTTTGCCTGTATCTCAGTCAACTCCAACTGCCTGCGATGCCTTCGGGCCACCTCCGTTATCCGCTGAAGGTCAAACTCGAATCGCTCTATCAACTCGCCGTGAGAAAGCAGCTTCTGCTGCTCCGGTTTAAGTCTGATACCTTGGAGCTGGTCGGAGCGGACCTGCTGGAGCCTGCCCTTAAGCTCGTCGATCAACTCGATAAGCCATTGCGCCGCCTTGGCGGACTTTACGGTCGCAAAGAGCATGGGCTTGTCCACGTCGGCGATTTCGGCGCTGCGGTAACTGGCTAGGCGAGTCTTGACGATCTGCATTCCGACCATCAGGCCTATCTGTTCGGCATCTTTGGCAAGACGGGCTTGGTCGCGGATCACCTCCAGCTCCTGCTGGGATACTTGGAATCCGCATTGTGCCAGTTTGGCCCTGAAGCCCTCGTCTACCTCGGCGAGCAGGAGCTTGGCGGGGCGCCCTTGGAGAAACTCCTTGACGCCTGCAACCGCGTCGGCGTTACCGGCCAGGATCCGCCCGCGCAGAGGTTTCGTCTCGTCCCATTCAGCAAGAAAGACCTGAAACTCCTGGGGAGAGGTGGAGGCCGGGAGTATCTGGCCCAGCTGCTTTATGTTCTTGTCGAACTGCTCGAACACCTGTTGGTCCCGGAGGTGCTCAAGTATCTCAGTTCCCCTCTTGCGCCCGACCAGGACTCGCCGAATCCCCTCGTTCAGCCCTTCGAAGTACCCCAGATATGTCTTCTGGCGCTGCGCAATGTTCGACAGTTGGGCAAGTTGATCGTCGCTCAGCTCGCCCCAGGTCTTGAACTCCACCCAGCGTTTGGCTCCCCCCTTGGCGTCGGCCAGCTCGTTCGTCAGGTCCACTCCGCTGATCGGGGACGACAACCTCCCGGACCAGAACAGAAACTTCCGCATAGGCGCCAGCTCGGACTTCATGGCGATCTGTGATTCGCGCCCTATCAAGCTCTCGGAGAGCATCGTCATCAGAAAGGCCGCAGCAAGTGAGATGATCGTCACCGTGATCGCTGCTCTGAAGAGCCGGAACTTGACCCCGCTGAGAACCAGCTCGAGGCACTTAGCCATCGACAGACGAACCTGTTTCTTGACTTGGACAACTCTTTTCATTGTTTGTTGGCGTCCTTTTCCAGGCCCACTATGGCGACAATACCGCGGTCGGTCAACTGCCGCAAGAATTGCATCACCGGGATCTGGGCCTCACGGAACGAAAGCTTATGTTCCACGGCGAATTGCTCGATTATCCCCTCAACGCTGCGCCTCCCGTTGCACATGTCCAGCACCTTGATGCCGATCCGATCAAGTTGGCATCTTCGGTGGGATGAGTAGGGCAGAATCCAGCTCAGTGGTGGCACGAGGTATTGGGGCTTGCGCAGCGGGACCTTCGCCAGGGCCCCCCCGTCGCGGCGCCGCTGCAAGTCCATGCTGCGGTTGACGTGCGGTACGGCACGCAGGACATGGGCCGCCCATCGGTGCTTCCCGAGCTTGGTTGGCGTTTGCTTTTGGCTCATCCTGACGCCCGCTTGGGGCCGATCAGTGGGACCGGCCGACAGCAATGGATCTCGATGTTTCCCGGTAAAGAAATCTGCTCGATCCTGGAGGCCTCCCAGAAGCTGATGTGGTACACACGGGCTTCTGTGGGACACCGCCAACCAAGGTCCAACTGGACCCTTCGCAGACCTCGCAATGAAGCTAGCGTACCTATCTTCCCGCTGCTGATCAACCGTTGAGCGGGATGGGCATTGTATTGAACGGCCTCACGCCGCAGAACCCGATGGCGCTTGGGCACCTGCTGCTGGAGCCAGTCTCCCACCGACCCTTCAAGCCAGTATTCGCTCATCGCGATTCGCTCGACGGTCAGTGTGGGTTTGCGACTCTTTGCGGCACCGAATTCCCAGCGGGTCTGTCCGACCTTGGCGGAACTGTCAAGCAGCTCAAAGTCGGCCCCGATGCTCAGGCTCATCCCCCCCGCCTGCCACAACTGCCGTTCACTGTCGTCCTTGGCGACGGCGATACCGCTGAGGATCGCATCTTCCAGCTCCAGATCGCGTTGTTGGGGCCAGACGATCGTCACCTCGACCAGCTGCCTGCTCTGGCGGAAGAACCTTCCGGCGTGGACAACCGTACCGTCCGGTGTGTCTCGAACGACACCGCGCCACGGGTGGGGGGCAGTCGCAAGGTCCGCCAATTCCAGCTCCTCGTCTGTCTTTTGGCGGTACTTCTGGAGCATCATATCGAGGTCCGGGATGTACTTAAGCGCCCGCCAGCGCACCTCGAGCCGCTGATAGAGAGGATCGGCGAACAGACAGCACCCCGGTTCGCCCACCCCGCTGGCGCGCATCAGCTCCCAGCGATCCGGGTGGTCTATCTGCATCCCCCGCCAAACTGTTCGCTGCATCCGTTGGGCCATCTTGCACAGAACAATACCAATATGCGACAGCTTCGACACCTTCGGCAAAAACGCCTTTCTACGCCCTAAAGCGTCCCAAAGCAAGCGCTTTCGCCTTAGAGGAGCGCCCGGCGCGCCAGATGATTATGGCGGCACGGCGCATCCGGAGGGTTGCGGGATGAATCGCTGATTGCGCCTGTCCAAGAATGTGTCAGAAGTGTTGCTTTTCGCGGGGTGATTGAATATAGTGGATCCAGCCGGTGCTGGAAAGGTTGCCAGAATTACTGCTGCAAAACCTTGCCACGGGGGCCGGACAGCGTTATTATATATATGCGGCGGGCTCGACCGCTTTAATGTATCCATGCTTGTTGGACAATACATCAACGAGGGTAATCGATTGTTATAACTGCTAGGAGTTGGAGAAATGTCAATGACTAAGCAAAAGGCGGATGGGGTGAGCGGAGTACGGTCGGGGTTTACGCTGATCGAGCTGCTAGTGGTCATCGCGATCATCGCGCTGTTGGTCAGCATTCTTGTACCGTCTCTCGGCGAGGCCAAGTGGCTTGCCACAATGGCTATGGGCGCGAACGATCTGCATAGCGTGGGAATTGCAGTTACGACGTACAGTGCCGGGTTCGAGATGGACCGTCCGTTCCTTTACTGCACCGGTACCGGTGACGGGGGAATTGAGAGCAGCCGGGGGGAATCACTATGGATCGACGCGCCCGGGAATCCTGCACAGGCATTCTTGACACCCGGTCTCGAGCAGTTCTTGGACACTCCCGATGTGCTTTTCTGCCCCGCCGCTGAATACACTGCTGAGAAGCATTACCATCACCTGGGCGAGGACAGCATGCTGCCTGGTAGGCAGATATGGGGCACCGGTCGTTGGGTTTTCCCGCACGTCCTTCCCGACGACGACCCCTATTTCGATCCCGATGTACCCCCATCGGCGTGGAGCAGTAGCAGTGGCGCCATACCAAATCGCCATCCCAACACTAGGCTCTGGATAGGCGACCAGAGCGAGGACGTCCTGATGCACTGTGCGTGGTGGGGTTCTGATATCTACCAGCACTCCAACGGTCTTTACCTTAACGGTGTCGTGCAAGAGATCGGGCGTGATTGGGATGTCATAGATACCTACCTCTTTGGCGAAGGGAACGACTGGTATAACTGAGCCGGCCGGTAAGCGACAAACCGTTTCGGTGCGATTGAACCTAACGGACAGGAGCTGAACATGACCAACACTGTCGGGCGGTGGGCGGCGGATAAGGCGGCCTTGATTATTATAATCCTCGTCGTTGCGATAGGCGCGGTTGTGGTTGGCGGGTGTTCCGGCGGGTCCGAAAGCGGCTCGGCGACGATACCGTTCAAGTGTGAATCGTGCGGGCACGAGTGGGAACAAGCTCCCAGCGCCGAGGTAAAATGCCCCAAGTGCGGGGCGTACGGTGTTACCAAGAGTTGGTTCGAGTGTCCCAGGTGCAAGGAAGTATTTGTTGGTCTGGAGGTCCAGAAGGTGGGGGTGGGCAAGGTCCGATCCCGCTTGCCCGGTACTAAGGAATGGAGCACAATTCGGCCTCCCAAGCTGACCTGCTCCAAGTGCAAGTTCACATCTGAACGCACTTATAGGTACAGAGCTACCGATCCCAACCTCGAACCTCTCGACGAGGCCGCCGAAGCCGCCGCCAGGCGCCGTCAACGAGATTAACACTGAGACACCCCAGGCGTTTTTCAAAAAACCGCAGCATCAGGATCGATTCAAAACGACCCGCCTTGCCGGTTCGAGGAGGACGATCCATGACACGAAGCGTATTGTCGCGATCGCCGGGGGACCCGCACGGGGGATTTACACTCATAGAGCTTCTCGTCGTCATCGCGATCATCGCGCTGTTGGTCAGCATTCTCGTCCCATCTCTCGGCGAGGCCCAGTGGAGCACCAAGGTGGCGGTCTGTTCCCAGAACCTCCACAGCGTTGGGATAGCCGCTGCAGAGTATGTCTCCTCCTGGGGTGCGGACAGGCCGTGGCTTTGGAATACGAGCGGGCGGGACGGGAGCAGAGAGTACAAGCCCCCGCCGCCTTGGTCGTCGTGGGATGACAATCCCCAGCCGGGAATCCGGCGCTGCTGTTGTGCAATCCGGACCACGAGCAGTTCGTCGATACCCCGAAGGTATTGTTCTGTCCATCCTGCGAAGTTAATTACGAAGAAAATTACGAACTGTACGGCCGCATGACACGCAGCGACGGGCACTGGGGAACGTATACCTACGTCTACCAGACCGTCAACAAAGCGGACGACCCCTGGGTCGACGAGCACCATTACGCCTCTGGTTACGATCCGGTCAACGCCAGAAGCGAGGCCAGGGAGCTGATGATGTATGACTGGGTCTGGAGCCCGTACGATCACTACAACGCTCTGTTCAATGGTGGCTCCGTTGAGTCTTTGGGCAGAAACGTTGATTACGACGACCCCAGCAAGGACGACGCCGACACATTCCGCTGGGGACCGACGGGTCAGTTTGATTAGCGGTGGTCCTCGTCAGCGGCGGGCCGGGCCTGACTAATGTCAGCGGCGGTGTTCTTTTTTTGCATCCCTCATTGCTTGAACCAGTCGCTGCGCGGGCTTATAGTCAAACTCCTTCGGATGTCCCGCTTGCGACGGTAGGCGGGCCAACAGATCAGCACAGCGGTTATCTTCAGCGAACCAGGCGACAGGAGCCGGAGATGAGCGGCATGTTTGACAAGATGCTTCAAGGCAAGACCCCGGTGGTAATTGGGGCGGTGTTGGTGCTGGGGTGCGCCGTCGTACTGGCGGTGGTAGTCGGCGGGTGCCGGACGGGCTCGTCAGGGGGCGGCGCCGGTTCTGTCCACTATATCTGCCAAGCGTGCGGGTACGAATGGGACGGTCCTCCCGCCGCCAAGCCGAAATGCCCCAAGTGCGACGAGGTGCCCGTCACGAAGGCGTGGTACCAGTGCCCCAGGTGCGAGAGGCATTTCTGCGGCGTGGAGTCCAAGAAGCTCGGTCCCGGGAAAATGCGCTACCGGGCGAGCGGGACGGAAAAGTGGCAGAGCAAACCTCCGCCGAAGCTGACTTGCCCATATTGCAAGTTAAGCTCCTCGTTGACCTACAGACGCCCGACCACCTCGGAGGGTGAGCTGCTTCCCACCGGCGACGATCGGCCTAGAAGAAGATAGGTTCCGATCGGCACGGACGTCTTGTTGACGACACTGATCCAGCGATGGTGCTGGCGGATTCTCCTCGATTTTCCGCCAACACCCTTGCTGCTTTGTCTTTTTCCGGTTAGATTGATAGATTCGCCAAGCAGTTCGTGTGCATAAAGCGGGGGGGTTCTTGGCGTCCGGCTGGATGGTCCAGCCGCCCAACCGCCGGGTACGGCAGGCGGAGCGTCGTCAATATCATTCCCCGACGCGACGCGCAACTCGTAAATCTCATTAGGTTGCACATGGTCAATCGAAATCTAATCAAATCCCTCAATGTTAGTGACGAGGAAGTCGACAAGCAGATCTGCGACGTTCTTGGGACAAAGACCGACGCTGAGGTCCTATCAAGCATTGTCAGCGAGAAAAACACGTATCAGCCCGGGACCATCCTTACCGGACGAGTAGTGGACGTGATCGGTGACGGGGTTATCATCGAAGTCGGGCTCAAGAGCGAGGGAACGGTTCCCATTCACGAGTTTACCGACCCGGGCGCAATCGAGCCCGGCCAGGAAGTTGAGGTTCTGCTGGAGGCGGTGGAGTCCGACAGCGGGCTGGTGGAGCTTTCCAAGCGCAAGGCTGACCGCATTCGCGGGTGGGAACGCATCCTGACCACCAGCAAGGAGGGCGATGTCGTCGCCGGCGTCGTGATGCGCAAGATCAAAGGCGGACTGCTCGTCGACATCGGCGTGCCCGCATTCCTTCCTGCCTCACAGGTGGACATCCGCAGGCCCGCAGATATCGGCGAGTACATCGGACAGCGTATCGAGGCGAAGATCCTCAAGATAAACGAGGAGCGCCGCAACATCGTCGTGTCCCGCCGCAAACTCATCGAGGAACAACGCGCCGAGGCCAAGGAAAAGCTCTTCGAAGAGATCAAAGAAGGCGAGCGTCGCACGGGGGTCGTCAAGAACATCGCCGAGTTCGGCGCGTTCGTGGACCTCGGCGGCGTTGACGGCCTGCTGCACATAACCGATATGAGCTGGGGGCGAATCTCCCATCCGTCCGAGATTGTGAAGATCGATGAGGAAATCGAATGCGTGATCCTTAGCGTGAACCGCGAGAAGGAAAAGATCGCGCTGGGGCTAAAGCAGAAGACCACCAGTCCGTGGGACGAGGTCGAGCAGAAGTATCCGGTCAGCACCCACGTCAACGGGAAGGTGGTCAACATCATGCCCTACGGCGCGTTCGTCAAAATCGAAGAGGGCCTCGAGGGTCTTGTCCATGTCTCGGAGATGAGCTGGACACGCCGGATCAATCATCCCTCCGAGATGGTCTCCGTCGGCGACGAGATCGAAGTAGTCGTCCTGGATATCAACAAGGACAAGCAGGAAATATCGCTGGGGATGAAACAGGCCGAGCCCAACCCCTGGGCCGTGGTCAAGGACAAGTACCCGCCCGGAACGGTCGTCGAGGGAATTGTCCGCAACATGACGAATTTCGGCGCGTTCATCGAGATAGAGGAAGGGATCGACGGGCTGCTGCACGTCTCCGACCTGTCCTGGACGCAAAAGATCGGGCATCCGTCGGAGGTGCTGACCAAAGGCCACAAAACCAAGTGCGTCGTCCTGACCGTCGATGAACAGAAGATGCGCGTCTCGCTGGGCCTGAAGCAACTGACCGAGGACCCCTGGCTGAGGATCATCCCGGACAACTACCTCCCCGGGCAGATCGTCAAGGGCAAGGTCACCAAGATCACCAACTTCGGTGTTTTCGTCGAGCTTGAAGAGGAGCTCGAAGGCCTGCTGCACGTCTCGGAACTCGCCGATCACAAAGTGGACAATCCCAAGGACATCGTTAAGCCCGGCGAGGAGCTCGAGGTAAAAATCCTTCGCGTCGACACCGACGAGCGCAAGATAGGCCTGAGCCTCAAGCGCGCCCGGTGGGCGGCCGAAGAAGGCGAAGGCGAGTCCGTCCAACCCCCCAAGCGCCGTGGCGGCCTGGAAGGAGCGGACGGAGCGTTGGTCGAGCTGGGCGAAAAGATCGCCAAGAGTGACCAGCAACCCGCACCGCCGCCCCCGGCCCCGCCGGTCGGCGAAACCAAGGCGGAAGAGGTAGCTGAAGAAAAACCCCAAGATAAGGGCGAAGAAAAGCCGGACGAAAAGGCCGAAGACAAACCTGAAGATAGCCCTGAAGAAAAACCTGACGAAAAACCCGAGACCCCAACCCCGGACGCCTCTGCCCCAGACCCCGCCGTGACGGGCGACGAATCGGCCGACGAGCCCGCCGAAGAGCCACCCGCCGAAGGACCCCAACACCCCGACGAACCACCTGCTCCCTCCGACGATAAACCGCAAGCCGAAACCAAGGACGACTAGAGCACTTAACGCAGGACGAAAAACGGCGATGCTGCGAAAATAGGTAGCTGCCCCGTTGCGTCGTCCCCCATCTTGTCCGAGATTTCAGGTAGAATGACTCGGGTTCGAGTCACCCAACCGTCACAGATACAATGACAAGGGAAACCCTCCACGAGATACTCGGACAAACCTTCACTTGCGCGTGCGGCAGGACGCACCACGTCGCCTGCCAACAAGTGATCCATGCGGAAGAGGCGCTGAACCGAGTACCGGCGATTTGTGCACAATATGCTCACTCGCGCCGAGTCGCCGTGATCATGGACGTTCGGACGCGCCAGGCCGCCGGGCGTCACGTCGCAACAGCATTGGTACGCACCGGATGGAAGGTCACCGAAGTTGTTGTTCAAGATCCCCCCGAGGGAGGCTCGCCCGTATGTGACAATCGGACGAAAGATTCACTGACGAAACAAGTTCGGGATGTGGACTTGATAGCTGCCGTAGGCAGCGGCGTGATCAGCGATCTGGGTAAGTGGTCGGCGTTCGAGGTGGATGTGCCCGCAGTCACGGTCGCCACGGCCGCCAGCATGACCGGGTATGCATCGGCCAACATTGCCGCGACGATTGAAGGTGTCAAGACGCTGCTGCGTGCCCGGCCGCCCGTGGCGGTCTTATCGTCCCCGGACATATTGAAAAATGCCCCTTACGAGCTTACGGCCGCCGGCTTGGGCGACGTGCTGGCCCGTTTCGTCAGCGCGACCGACTGGCGTCTTAATCACATGCTTTTCGCCGACTACTATTGCGAGCGAGCCGTAGGCCTCGTCGACGAAGTCGAGCCGCTCTATTTCGAGCATCCCGCTGATCTGAAAGTCCGTAAAGACAACACGATCACCGCCTTATTTGAGGCGCTGCTCCTGATGGGCGTCGGTATGAGTTTCGCCGAAACGTCGGCACCGGCCTCCGGCGCAGAGCACCTGATCTCTCACACATTGGACATGATGTCCAGCCTCGATCGCCGGCCGCACGATCTGCACGGCAGACAGGTTGGCGTCGGGAGCATCTTGGCGGCTGAGTTATACCGTCGCGTCCTGGAGGTGGAATCGCCCCGGCTGGTTGCCCCTTCCGCAACGATCGACCGCCGTTTCTGGGGCGATTTGGCAGATGTGGTATCGGGCCATTTTGCTGAAAAGGTCGAGCGGCTTGAATCTGCAAAGGAACGCCTTTCGCAGGGCAATGTATGGGATCGCCTACGGGAGGATCTTTCGGATGGGCTTCGAACGCCGCAGCAGATGCATGATTGTCTAGCTGCCGCCGGCGCTGCTTACAGAGCCGAGGACATTGGTTGCGATCGTCCCCGTCTACTGGAAGCTTTCCTGCACGGCCACGAGATCCGCTCCCGATACACGATTCTTGACCTGGCGCACACCATAGGGATCATGCCCGGCGCTGCAAGTGAGATCATCGACATGTGGGCGTAAGACACACCGCTTTTGTCAGGGGCCGCCTTGCCGCTTCGGGTGAATACGTGACTGTCCCCCGTTACCAAGGCGGACGTTAGAGGAAGAGAGAGAAATGGCAATCGCTCGAAAGTTTGGTGACAAGGTATACAGATGGGATGTGCCGGATCTCCAGGCGGCGGCGGTCGGTCTGCCGGTTCAGGAGACCTCGACCGCCCGTTTCAATCTGGACGTGGACGCATGGTTCGGTGAGGCATGCTTACCAACCATACTCAACGTGGTGCACCATATGAAGTACATCGACAGCGCAGACCTGAACGACCCGATTCTGCTCTCGGCAGAGGGCCACGTGTTCGACGGTCTCCACCGGCTGGCCAAGTGCTCGCTTGAAGGAGTCCAGACCATCAAGTACCAGCAGTTTGCGACAAATCCAGAACCACTTGAGATCCTCGCCTTCGAGGATTTCAGGAAAGCGAAACCCCTGATCGCAGCAACACTCGTGTGGATGGAGAAAAACATGCTCTAACCGGAGCATTGAACGTGATTGCGGTCCGGGAAAATGCTTGAACAATGAACATCGGCCGGGATAGTTGATACATGCGAAGGGGTAAGACGTGGCCAAACGCAGGATGAGAAACGACGATGCTGCGCAAATAGGTGGCTGTGCCGAATTCCCCTATGCGGAGCAGTTAGCGTTCCTCTATTACTGCCAAGTTCGCTCCGCGCGGGCAGCTCACTCATCTACTTGCCAATGGCGGCATCGGGGAAGGCCAACTGGACGAATGCTCTTGCCGTCGCCAGCAATTGCTCTACGTCTTCGGTATCAAGCTTAGTGAACAACGGATACCGTGTCACTTCGATGGTCGGCTCATTCCTCATGTCCAGGCCCTGTGCAGGCATCATCTGTCGGAAATCATCCTCGTGATAATGCGCCTTCCATGAAGTGACCTTGGCGGTCCGTAGAGTAGGGACGCCCTTGAATTCGGCCAGGGCCAGATATGCTCGACGAGCCGACCTGGCTTCGGGCGAGACCCGCCCTTCGTCGAACTGAGCCACCAGCTTATGCGTGGCAAACAAGAGGAGTTTGTGATCAATAGGCCCCCTCCAGCTGGAACCCGGGTATCCTCCTGGCTGGCCCTGGACGGACAACCAAGCGAAGATGGGCAGGGATGCGGAACCGTCCACTTCTGCCAGGAGATAGACGGCCGCGGCGCTTCTGATCTTATATTGGTGGATATCCGGCAGCTCGTCGAATTGGACAGAGCGGTGTTTCTTGTAGTACTCACCCTCCCATGCCCGCAGGTACTCTTTGTCGGCTCGCGGGAAGTCCTCGGCCATGACTACAAGCTGATCGCGAAGGAACGCGACTAGGCGCTGCGGGTCTTGCTGAACATCGGACAACAGCTTGCGCATTCGGGCCAGCTTGTGAATTGCCATCACGTGGGTGACATAGCTTCCGGGTGAGAAACGGAACCCGCCCATAAGCGGCTGGAGCATCGCCATACTGTCATTGTCCGTGAGGTGAGAGAACGTCTGCTCGGGCGTCTCCTGTCGCATTCTCTCTTGCAGGCGCGCCCTACCAGGGTGTACGGGGTTGCGCAACAGTTTGACGGCCTTCTGTTGCTCTCTTTCGGTAAGTTCCCGCCCGATACCACTCAGATCGATCCCCGCGGCTCGCGTCGAGGCAACAGGAGCGGAAGCGGGCTGAGTGGTTACGGGGATCTCTTGGGCTTCTTGTTCCTTCTTGGCCCCGGAGGCCGGCGGGGGAGTCACCGTACTGGCCGAATCGCACGAGCCGAACCTCCCCGTCAACAGCAATACACACACCAAAACGCCTCCCGTCACAACGAAGACCCCCACGAGTACCTTTGCTTTTCTCAACATGTGCTATGTCCTGCTGCTATCTTGCGGGTTCCTACCGGTCGCCGGTAGGCCCAATGCTGTGGGTTTCATGGCCTGGTTGCCCCAGTACACTGCACCACACCAACGACCGATGTGCAAAAGAAATGCCCACGGCCAGCCGGCCGTGGGCTTTGTGGGTCCGCAAAGACATTTTGACATTCTTCGACTTCCCGCGCCAGCACAAAGACGCGTCTCCAGGGGACGCCCCGTCAGCCAACTGCGCGTCCCCAGGGGACACCCTACAATCTATTCCCCACGGGACAGGTTTGCGCGCGCACGGCTGCACGGCGGGGGCGGTGATGCGCGAAAAAATGCAGATTTTCTTGTCCCGGCCAGGCCGGACCTTACGACCACCGATGAGCGAAAAAGACCGCCCCTGCGCGCGCATACGCTCGCGCTGCGGGTAAGTATGGAGGCGCATCTTTTGCGCCGCCGACGTTGTTTGACAACCATATAGGGTTCGATCTGTGCCCGCAGATTCGAGCGGCCGGGCGCGAGATTTTCGGCAGCCGGCGCGCGCAAAAGCGCAATTGCTTACAGGCACAGCAGCTACGGTTGTTTACACTTGCTACAAACTGCGAGAATCTGCGACTACTTGCTACAAACGGTGGCTTGCTTGCGACAGCTTGCGGGAATCTGCGACAACCGGCGAGTTTCTGCGGGTCCGGCGCATCGCACTTGTCGGCGGCCTCCCCTGCACCGTTCGCGTTGCTTAAGTGCCGCGCCGAATCATCCGAACTTCATCAATGGAGAAGCTGTAAAGCAAGTGAGGGCCCCCTAGTAAACCTACGGAAGGAGACGCCGAAAATGTCCACCAAAAGCGCTGCCGCAGGACTGGGCTGGTATCTCCAGCAAATCAAATCAACCCCCTTGTTGACCGCCGAGCAGGAGCGCCAGCTCGCCCGGCGAATCCGTGAGCACTGCGACCCGATCGCCAGGGAGCAGATGATCCAATCGAACCTGCGCCTCGTGGTGAAGATTGCCAAGGAATACTCCCACCCGGGGATGATGCTTTCCGATCTGGTCGCCGAGGGCAATCTGGGCCTGATGCGTGCCGTGCAGGACTTCGACCCCGACGCGGGAGTGCGGTTCAGCACCTACGCCGCCTGGTGGATCCGCCAGGCGATCACCGGCGCGATGATCAACGTCGCCCAGCAGATTCGCATCCCGGCTTACCTTGTCAAGCTCGTCACCAAGTGGCGCCGCGCCGCCCGCCAGCTCGAGGCCGATCTGGGCCGGCCGCCCACCACCGAGGAGATGAGCAAGGAGCTGAAGATCTCCCCCAAGAAGGCCGCCATTATCCACAAGGGCCTCCAGGCCGCCAACGCGCCCACGCAGTTCCCGGCCAGCGAGGAACACCCAATCGACGAGATCCTGAACGACAAGGGCGAAAACCTCCCCGAGCAGGACATGATGGACGCATCGACGGTCGCCATCGTCCACTCACTGCTGGACCAGCTCGACGAGCGGTCGCAAAAGATCCTGCACCTGCGTTTCTGCCTCGACGGCGGCGATCAGGAGCCCCCAACCTACAAGCAGATCGGCGCCACCATTAACCTGACGCGCGAACGCGTCCGCCAACTGGAAAAACAGGCGCTTACCAAGCTAAAGTCGCTCGTCGAAGATTTGATCTAGAGCACTTTAAGGTTTAATGTTCCGGTGATGGGCGAGCGAGGACAAGGCTGACAAGGAAGGCGAAGCAGGCAACCCCGTCGGGTTGCCGATGCAGCCTGACGAAGCCAGCCGCAGCCGCAGCCGGCCAGGACGGAACAGAAAATCTTAAATTGCTCTAACCGGGCGGCCATACCTCCCGACTCACCTTCTCCTGCGGCCTAGCAAACCCACGCCGCCCAGGACCAGCAGCACCAGCATTCCCGGCTCGGGGATCGGATCATAGTAGATACGTGCATCGGGATTGTTGGCCTCGATCAGGGGAAGGTATATATCATACGCCTCCTGATTCAGTGGATTCCCTTCCAGATGCAGAAAGTTGAGCCTGACATCGGCCAACACGGAGATGTCGCTGATCTGGTTGTACGACAGCTCGAGGCGCGAGATCCAGTCTATCCCGGCCAGTGGCGATATATCACTGATCTGGTTGTGATCCAGTCGCAACGCCCCAAAGATGTCCACTCCCGTCAGTGCCGAAATGTCGGTTATCTGGTTCCAGCCGAGGTCCAACGCACGCAGTTCCGTAAACACTCCCACCGGCGAGATGTCCGATATCTGATTCCCTCTGAGGCCGAGCAAATTCAAGCTTCCCAAGCCCGCCAGGTCCGGGATCTGCATGACTTGAGAGCCGTTAACAGTCAGTTGCTCGAGGTCCGGCAGGCCGACCAGGGGAGAGATATCAGCAAGGAACGTCCCATGAATCTCCACTATGCGCAGCTCCAACAGGCCAGACAGCGGAGACACATCCGTCAGATCAGCATAGCTGAACTCAAAGTGTCGCAGGTGTGACAGCCCGCCCAAGAGAGTCAGATCACTTTCCAAAGCGAGAAAAAGGTAGATGTGCTCCAGATTCGCGGCGTACTGAATCCCCTCCAAGTCGACGTAAGCCGTTACTCCAAGGAAGTCCAACAGGAGCATGTCGTCTGTCGTAATCGGCGTCGGCCCGGGTATCGAAAGCTCTTCTCGTACGCTGTACTCCAGGGTCTCATCGTTGAATGTCACTATCTCCGCATGCGCCGACCCGCACAATCCGCCCAGCACAAACCCCGCAATCACAACGCACCTGCAGAAAGTCAAGCGTTCGAGCATGTCCGCCACTCCTCTCTGAT